>Ga0214166_1000460_pt1 | contig 20446 bp, 48 predicted proteins | sample TroBogepilimnion_27_FD_153005 | JGI IMG/M metagenome (GOLD analysis project Ga0214166, IMG submission 153005) | Freshwater microbial communities from Trout Bog Lake, WI - Practice 18AUG2009 epilimnion v3 | ecosystem: Environmental > Aquatic > Freshwater > Lake > Epilimnion/Euphotic zone ...
CCCCCGCCAGTAAGCGCTCAGAACGCTGCGGTCGATAACTGTCGCCTCGTTGGTGCCAATGTAGCGAACCAGCCAGGAGCCGGGGAGAACGTCGATGGCCTCGCCGAGGCTCTTGATGAAGACGCGGAAGATGCCCCCGTCGCCCCGTTCGAACAAAACCCGCTTACCGAGAACCTCGACCAACCGAACGTCGCTGGTAGCAACGGAGATGCGAATGGCCTTAGCCTTCACCCCCGAACCGTCGCGCCGCTCGATGATGAAAACATCGTTGCCGTGGGGGTCCGCCGGAATTTCATGTAGTGTGTCTGTCATGGAGCCATCGTAGCACACCCAATCGCCGCTGTCAATAGGAGATCCGTTGCGCCGGTGCCGGTTGAGCCCGAGGGCCAAAAGTGATTCCTTTTCCGTCGCTGTCTGCACATGCTTCAACGTCTGGGACATAGCGACTTCGCGCAGGTCCCCGCGCTCTTCAAAGATACTCTCTTCTTCAATCTCGTGGAGCACGTCCTCGTAGACCACGGGGTCCGCTACTTCGTCGGCCGACTCACACAGGCGGTACCACTTGATGAAGTCTTCGTGCGCGAGTACGCGGCACGCCTTCGGATAGCGCTCGGGACTAACCCATACGAACCACTCACCTGGCTTGGCACGCGCGTGACATTCGCCGTTTTTCCTGAAGGCGCCCCATTCGACTGGGATATATCCGTTGTGCCATTGGGTGCCGGCAATGGTGAACCCCGGTGGAGCCTGAATTCTGTCACCTACACGGTTTGGCAGCCTGACGGCCAGAGACTTCGCCGACATGTCGTTGTTGGCAAGGACCTCTAGAAGTTCGCCGCACGGAGCCGCGTACAGCGCTTCGTCGACCGGGTCTTCCGCCAGCCGGTAGAGTTCACGAAAATGCTCGTCGTCTTCGATTATGGGCTCCGACACGATGGGGGACCCATCACTCCGCGCCACGACCCACTGCCCCGGAAAACCTCGCACGGTCCAGGAATGGAAGTACGGGTATCCCGCGTTGTGTATCAGCCACGACGAGTCGTCGGCCCCCAAGCGCGGGGCGGAAAAGTAGCCGCCGGTCCAGTCAGCCAGATCCGGCGGCCGGATTGCCCTCATGAACTGAAGCGGGGTCGGCAACTGGAATGCTCGGTAGACCACATCATCATCCCCGTGGATGTGACGCACTTCGATGGGTCCCCAGGTGCTATCAGGGATTGGGATGCCTTCAAATGTTGGATTCATGTCCAACATTCTACTCGAGTACACCCCCCGGCGTCAAGGGGAAGTCGCGATTTTTTTTCCGAGGGGCTTTGTCGACGGCATGGCTACGGCCTCCCCTTCGTCTCGACGCCCCACTGAAAATTTTGCCCCGCCGGAATGACGCCTCTCGCCCCGCGTGTGCCGCGCACAGCCCCACTCCCTCCGTGGCCCCCAAAAGATCGCCGGCGCGCCGCAGGCGCGAAACCAGCACCCTATCGTCCCACGTACGGGTTGAGTTACACCACTGTCTACACAGTAACGGCTACCCCAACGTACCACATGACGGCTCGAATTGCAACCCTTAGACCCCGAAAGTACCCTTAAAGGGTGAAAATGCACCCAAAAAATTTTGGCACCCCCTTCGACGAACTGTCAACGTTTCGGATCTCAAAACATACAGGTCACCACTTAACGGCGACCTTTGGGGGGCACCCCCTATCTCCCCAGGATCGGTGCCAATTTGAGCCCAGGTTGTCACGTAGTGTGTCTCCCGACTCGTTCGTAGGTGCGAGATTAACTCCCGGGAGAACGCGTTATAGGCCCGTTTGCGGCCTCCTTGAATTTGAACAAATGTTCTTTAGAAAGAAAAAGGAAAATTGCCTCGTGTGCGCACCGGGAACTTTGCTGTGTGACTGTGCTCTGAACGGCTAGAGACTGGTGCTACCGTTGGTCCCGTGGCACCGATAGGCGGTGCCGTGAAAGGTAGCTACCATGTCCCGTAGTCTTAGCGTTAACACCAGTACCGGAGAGACGAGTACTAGGAAGGTGTGCGGAGTCCCCTTCCATGACAAGAGCGCCGATAGTGTCGGCCAAGCGCTACTGGCAGACGTAGCGGACGCGTTCACGTCATCGGGCCGCGTCAGTGGCCTCTCGTCATTCTCCACCCTGCCTGAGGCGGTATCTTTCTACCTATCTGGCGGATGGTCTGCCGTCATCGAAGACACTGAGCGCCGCCACTCTGGTCATGCTTGGAAATTTACTACAGTAGAAATATTCGGAGGTGTTCCTAGTACCCTCACCTATTCCGTAGAGAGCACTACAGGCGGTCATTCCGGCGCATGGTCTCTAGTGTCGGTATTTCTCACGGTAACTACTGGCGTGAAGGATGGCGATAACGAGACCGGCACCTACGCGCTAACTAGGGACTACGCGCCGAAAGTCTCCTTAGTTCGCGATTGTGGGTGCCCTGTAAAGGTTCGTGGCGCCATCGGTAGCGCGGATGAACTCACGGGCAAGGACGTTGTGTCTTTCATGCTATCCCTACGCCATGCAATCCGGGAGGGGCTCGCCGATACCATGGTGCACCCTGTCCGCGATAAGGACGGACACCGTGCCAACGTGACGAAATGGCGTAACCTCTGGACCGGCGACACCGTAAAGCGTTCTAAGGTGACTGTCCAAGGGGAAGCCTTATAGCCCTTGCGAACACTTGTTCGCCCCATATCCTAGTCCGGCGCTGGGATATGGGGCGAACGCTTGTTCGGCGAACACTTGTTCGTTTTTTTTGTTGTCCTGTGCGTCGCGCGCGTCGGGCCCGCGCGATTCGCAGTTTTTCGCAGAAGATTTCTCGCGCGTAAAACGTATCGGGGGTGGTCGCGCGCGTACCTGTGGGATTCTTTATTTTCGCGCGCGTACGGGTGATCGCGCTCGCGCGTTGTCGTGTTTATTCGTGTGCGCGTATGCGTGTTCCTCTTTATTCGCGTGCGTATCGCGCGTGCTCGATGTCTTTATCGCGCTAATAGTGGGACGCGATTCTCAGTTTTTCGGTGGATATTCCGGCGCGTAAAAGATATTCGGGGGTGGTCGCGCGGGCGCTATGCGACTTGTGCTAGGGTTTTGGCATGAACGAGAACTCCCAAGCACAGGATTTCCTAGACCGTCCCATCCCTCGCGTGCTCTATGGGCGCTTGTGTTCCATGGGTCTTATTCCGGCGGTAGCCAGAAAGGCCGTTAACGCGTACTTCGCTGCCGGATTCGACAACCCCGACTGGGGAACCCCAGAGGCCGAGCACATCATCAACTGGTATTGGGCGCAGAATTAAGCGCCCCTTATCGCGCGCGCGCGTTGGGCCGAGCGAGTTACGTTGTTGGCACCCCTGAAGGAGGGAACATGGAGAAATTTGGATCTACCGGTCTGGCGTGCGTGAATTGCTGGCTGGCTACCGCCTCATGGGTCGATAGCGTACCTGGTGCGTCGAATGAGTGGCTCGAAAACTACCTTTCGGGCTGCGAGTTCTGGCGCTACGTTTCCGAGGAAACTTGCCACGAGTTCAGCCGTGCGCGTTGCGTTATCTGTGGGGATACTTCCGGCGGATGGCGTGGAGAGGTGACGGTCTACTCGATCTCACGAGCCCTTCGGGGCCGTATCGCGCGCGTTGCGTGTGATCGCGTGCGTATGCGTGATGGGCGTGATCGCGCTAGCACGATGATTTAATCGCGCATTCTCACCACCGAGATTCGCAGTTTTTCACAAGAATTTCCGGCGCCGGAAAATGTATCGCGCGGGCGCGACTCGGCGGTCTGTTAACTTGTGGGCATGAACGGACGAGGTGTGCAGACCCCGTCTCAATAAAGGACAGCCTATTCCCCTTCGTTCGGGGGGTGTCGCCAGAGTTAGTCGAGATACGTTGCAACCGGAACGTGGTGTTGCTCTTCTCGTATCTAACCTGGAAAATGTATCGCGCGGGCGCGAGGAGGGGTTTTGTGGTATGGTGTTGGCATGAACCCGAACCTGTACCTAGAATGCTTCGATCTGGCGATGCGTGGGAACTCTCGCAAGCCCTACGTCACCCGATTCTCTCCCGAGGAAATTTCGGCGCGTGGCATGATTCCGTTCTTTTTCGGTAGTTTCAAGACTGCTGCGCTCATTGTCGATCACCACAATGGCGACGTAGAATGTGCTGGACTCTTTAACGTCGGCGGGCGTGGCAAGGGGTCCGAGTTGCTGGAACACCTTGTTAGGTTCTACGGCGTTAATTACGTTGAGTGCTTCGCACCGCTGCACGAGGTCTATATGCGCCTAGGATTCGAGATCTCGGAGGTCTATCCATTCGACCCTGAACAAGCGCCGGAAGATTGGACCGAGGAACTGGGCACGCCAGACTACTATGTGCTACGACTCCCGAGATAGTCGGGGGCCTTATCGCGCGTGTACGCAATGGCGCGGGCGCGATCCCTGGGATGTGCTACCCTTTTGTTCATCGCGCGGGCGCGAGAGGCTCGACGTGATAGGTTTTTCACAGGAATTACCAACGAGAGGAAAATAACCATGTCCCTGAACTGCTCTCAGAATGATGCGCAAGCGCGCATTAGCGGAAAGTTGCCATTCAAAGCCAGTGCACTGCGTGGCGTCGAGGAATTGGGCGTCTACAGCGTCTACTCATACGATACCGTTTTGCTTACCGTCGTCGAAAATGACTGCCTTTTCAACGTTCGTAAGTATTCCCCCACTACCTCGAATCACCAGCGAATTGTGCGCAGTGCCGTACAGTCCGCCGGTTGGGAGTGCGAAGAGGTCTACGGTCCTGATGCGAGGGTGCGATACGAAGAGAAGCCCTCGCAGGGATGGCACCCTAACCCTTCCAAGGGTGAGCGTACCCGCCTAGTGCTTGATGGCACCCCCACCGAGGTTACCGTCACCGCCTTAGGCCGCCCGGCGCTCCTTGGGTGCCCTTGGGTCATTTTCAGCCCTAGTCACTACCGGCTCGACGGCTCTTGCCGTTGTGACGACCCTAACGACGAAGTGTGTAGTGACCCCGACAACGGTTACTCGTGGGTAGACGGGAGGTGGCAGGCGTGAGAGCGCCCCCTATCGCGCGTGCACGGTCGCGCTCGCGTTATCAAATATGCTAGGATTTCCGTCGGATCGCGCACGCGCGACGGTGGGAGTCAGCGAGATTCGCAGTTTTTCGCAGAAGTTTTCGGCCAGGGAAAATATATCGCGCGGGCGCGAACTGGGTCTGGGGTAGATTTTTCATAGGAATTACCCGAGGAGGAAACGTGATCGAAATTGTTGAGGGCAGCATCTACAACCCTGCTGGATACTACGTCTTTGAGAACGAGACGGGTCTATTCCCCGTGTGCCGTAATTGTGCACCGGCGGAGATACCGGAAGAGTGGGAACCTTTGGGCTACTGGCACGAGGTGGACTCGCCGGAACACTGCTACGAGTGCGAGGCGCTGATCTATCAGACACTCACCCCCGACGGCGTCGCCTTCGTTCAGGAGAGTATCGCCGAGGGTGACGGGCGACCGGAGATTCTGGAAGTGTGGGCGGAGATGCTCATTCGCCACGGGTTATAAAACCCGTTCTATCGCGCGGGCGCGATGGGAACCTTTTGCAATACTGGTGGGGAAAGGGAGGCATCATGTTTATCATCATGGATTGGATAGGCAATATCTGTTTCGGGGGCAAGACCTTCGATTACTTTGAGGACGGATGGTCATACATCTACGAGAATGACCCAGAACCGCCACGCGACTCAGAAAGATGGCAAGACGGCTGGTACGACGACTACTACGTCGAGTGGGTCGAGGAGTAATCCTCGGCTTAATCGCGCGGGCGCGAGGCTCGAGACGGCTTATGCTGGTGGGAAACGGAAGGGGAAATATATGCAAGACCTAAACGCTGTTCAGGTGACCAAGGTGCGCCGGTTGTTCTGGTCTCTTTGGTGTGCGTCGTCGGTGGCTTCCTACTTTGGTCTCGTCGCTACTGGGGAATACGCGTACAGTGAGCAATTCATGGGAACCTCGTTCGCCGGTGTGGTTGCGGTTATCCTTGGGTTCATGCTGTCGTGTATAGTCTGTATTGGTCTCGCCGACAAGTACCGGCGCGTCAATCGGTGGCACTAGGGACGCTCCCTAGTTCTATCGCGCGGGCGCGAAACTCTGGGTGCCGTATGCTGGTGGAAGGAAACGAGGAGGAACTATGTCAATCGTCAGGATGCGTGATTCATACGAAGAGGGCACCGTCGTCGCTGGAACCATTCTGTGTGGTGGCGCCGAGACACTGGCCTACCCTTCCTTCCACATGGCCCGCGCCGACTTTGATAGAGTGGGTGGCTACCTCAGTGATGACGTGGGCAACGTCGTTCTCAGCATGGACGACGGGGCGCTCCTTGTGATCGTTCAGTCCATCGACTGCGACTGGCCGTGATTCACGGCTCTATCGCGCCCGCGCGACGTCGTCATCGGCTACAGTTTTTCATAGAAGTTTCAAGCGAGAGGAAAGTATCATGACCATCACTCTGGAAGAGTTTGTCGAGGAGATGGGGCAAGAAGCCCCACACCACGACGAAAGCGTCGCCCGTATATTCTTTGAGAACGATTACGGGACGAGTTGGGACGGAGATTTCAAGGAAGTCTTTGAACGGTTCGAGGATGCCTACAGTGGGGTATGGGACTCGGAAGAGGATTTCGCTGCGGACCTGGCGGATGACATTGGAATGGTGGATGACGAAACTCGCTATTTCGATTACAAGGCCTTCACCCGTGACCTATTCCTCGGCGACTACTGGGCGGAGAAGTTGCCCAGTGGGGAGGTGGTGGTGTTCCGTTCCATTTAACCCCTCAGGGGGTTACCATCGCGCGGGCGCGAAATGGATCTGTGTAATACTGGTGGCATCAACCGAAAGGAAACAACATGGCATTTACATCACTCTCATTCCACACTGCGGAGGACTTCCTCACTCGGGTCATCGACTTGGGGGAGAATGGCATTGTCCTGAAGGCCGAGCGTGGCGGACTGGGCGAGAAGATTGAACTCTTCTTCTACTTCGGCTCTGACGAGGAGGCTCTCCTATTCCTCAACGGGGCGATTTACGAGGTGGAAGCGAACCGAGAGAGAAACCCTCAGGAGTAGGCGGTGAGGGGGTGGGGCGCCTATCGCCCTGCCCCCTCATGGGTTTTATCGCGCCGGCGCGATGTGGGAGGCAATATAGAGTTTTTCACAGAAGATTCCGGCGAGGAGAAGATAATGCAGATTCACTATGTAGTGGTGTATGACACCGAAAACGACTGGTGGTACACGACGGACGAGCAGCAAGCGTTCCCCAAGGGCGTCGTCCTAGACGGTAACCGTTGGCGAGACCTGACGGACGATGAGAGGTACGGTGGCATCGACGACGTCGCCCACTACCTGCTGTTGGAGTCCCTAAGGGGTCTCGGCGGTGCCGTCAAGGAGCGACTGGCGGAGCGCGCTGGTTAGCGTGTTGGGGCCAGTGCCCCTTTGATCGCGCGGGCGCGAGAGGCCCGACGTGGTAAGTTTTTCATAGAAGTTTCCGACCGAAAGGAATAACATGGCACTAGAGAACGAATACGGGTTGCACATTGTGGGCGACCTACTGGGCGACAAGTTCGCTCAGGTAATTGTCGAGTTTGCAGAGCGAGCCGGTGTCGAATGGGGTGAGTGGTACGGGAGTTCCGTCCCCGATTGGCGCTTCGCTATCGACTGGCTGAACACCAATCGGCGCTCCGACCTGAGTCACCGTTGGGGAATCAAGGACGGCAATTTTGGCCTATGGCCGGTCCCGTGGGAGTAATCCTCGGCTTAATCGCGCGGGCGCGATCTGTGGACCGCGTACAATGTCTGTGGAAAGGAGAAAGAAATGGGAGCAGACTTATTGTTGGTGGCGGTGCCATTGCCAACCTTCAGGGGGGTTCTGAGCGACGACGAGTTGGTCGAAAAAGTCGCAGCACGCCTACTGAGTAGGTGGGAGGCGTCTCCCTACAAGAGGGATATAGCCGATTCGTACTGTGGCCTTTTTGGCGATTGGTACTGGTCTGACGGGGACGAGGAGCCGTTCTTGGACTTGGAAATGGCGAAGGTCATTGCACACTCGGTCTTTATTGAGTGCCGACGGAGCCGCGAGGCCTGCTTGATGGACTTCGGCGACAGGGTTTACCTTGTGACGGGGGGAACCTCTTTCGGTGACGAGCCTTGCCAGTACTGGGACGAGGCCAACTTCATTAAGGAACTCATGCTGACGGCGGATGACTACGACTTTTAACCCCCTCGGGGGTTTGATCGCGCGGGCTCGATTCCTGGGGTGGTTTAACCTATGGGAAACGAAAGGGCCACCATGAACACAACTATCCAAGAACTCTCTCGTGAGGATTTGGTTGTCGACCGTCTTTACTACGACGACAGCAGGGAACTCTACTTTGTCTCGGCGGGCGGTGGGGCGGTCTGGTGGTACACGTCGCTGAGCGAAGCGGTGAACGAGCACGGCGACTTCGCCACCATCACTCACGTTGGGGCGCTGGGATATTAACCCAGCCTCATCGCGCGGGCGCGAGAAGGACTCGGTGTAATCTGATTCCGCGAGAAACTCTTGCAAGGAAAGGAAACAACATGGCATCGCAGACAACTATCAAGGTACGGGTGGCGTACCTCGCCGAGAAGGTCAAGAAGGCTCGCGAGGAATACCTCAAGAAGCACGCCGCCAACTCCAAGAAGTTCGCCAAGGAACTGGCAGACTGGGAAAAGAGGGACAAGGCCTACAAGGCGCAACTGCTAGCCATCGTCCAAAAGGGCTTGGAGGGAACCTACGACATGGGCGCGGAATATTCGCGAGTCTATGTAGCGTGTGGGAACGAGGTCATCAAGAGCCTCGCCCCCCCAGGACGCAAGCCAGAGGACAATGAGCCCGACACTCGCAAGTTCGACGTGAAACTCTCCATGCTGGAAGGCGCAGCGGAAGAGGTCATCACGATCAAGGTCGAAGATGCCGAGTGGGCGCAATTCCTGTAGCAAACCGGCGCAAGCCGGTTCTATCGCGCGGGCGCGAGCCGGGTCATCGGCTACAGTTTTTCGTAGAAGTTTCAACGAAAGGAAAATATCATGGGTAGCACACAATCAGCCGAGTTCGCCGAATTGGTGGACGCGGGCGACGTAAGCCTTCGCTCTGCCGTCGAGTACCAGTTGCGCTGCAACCACTATCCGCCGGTCCCGTTGTCAATGGTGGACCCCTGCATCTTCGCTATCGAGGCGATTAACGAGGGCGACCCCGACCGCGAGATCAACCTCCCCGACGGCATCACTTGGCATGACGAGATTGCCGCCCCTGCCTACGCCATTGCCGACGGCCACCACCTGTGGGACTTCACCGAACGGGACGCGTTCTAATGACCGCCACCGGATTCGCGGACCCCTTAGAGGACACTGTCCGAGCCTACGCGGAGTGCGCTCTGTGGTCATCGACGGGCGACGATGGGCAACCGCTGGACACCAACTATTGTCTGACGGACATTTCAGACGAGACGTGGGAGGTGTTCCGGCGTGACTGCAACACCTTCCTGTCCCTCGCCGGCGGTGAGATTTTGTCGCAGTCCGGTCTGACCCTTCAAGAGGTTGGCCATGACCTATGGCTCACTCGCAACGGGCATGGCTCTGGATTCTGGGACCGTGGTCTCGGCCAGACTGGCGAACACCTCACTGTGCTTACCAAGGCTGCATTTGGCGAGCAGACGTTATACATCGGTGTGTTCGGAAACGTGGAGGTGCTGTAGCACTTCCATCACATCGCGCGGGCGCGAGCCGCATGGCCTGATAGAGTTTTTCATAGGAAATACCGGAGAGAGGAAGATATTTATGCCCATTGACTATGCAATGTCCAAGAGGGAGCACCCCAAATTGAAGGCTCAACTCACGCGAGCCACCAAGAGTGGCGACCCCAAGAAGGTCGAGAAGGCCTGTCTGGATGCCATGGAGGCGTGGAGCCGTTGGGGAGCATGGCCGGACGACTGGAGCAAGTGGCAGCGCGCTCTGGACGACACCCGACCGTGGCACCAGCAGGGCGACCTGAGGGAACTGAGGCTCGCGTCATGAACGACGACGGACTCAACTGGATGACCGTCCGCTACACGATAGACGTGGACGTTCTCGCGGACAACGACGAAGATGCCCTCTACTTTGGGGAACTGGGATTGCCCGACTACCTGAACGTGGAGAGCGTTGCTACTACTGGGGTGGTTGTTATGCGCTAGTCATCGCCCTTCGGGGCTAGATCGCGCGGGCGCGATGGTTTGCCACTGCTATTCTCGGTTTTTCACAGAAGATTCCGGCGCCGGAAAATGTATCGCGCGGGCGCGATTTGCCGTGTGTTACACTGCCGGAGTGGCTGGAAGTTCCACCCATAGAAAGGTAAAATATGTCACAACCTCGAAATGAGGAAGCACTTGTCTACATCGCTAAGGACGGGAGTTACGGTAACGCCAACGGCTTACTGCTGCTCCGAGTCTCAGAGTTGGGAGAGGATGGGCACGATCAACTGGAAGCCATCATCGAGGAGAACGGAGACCTGCGCGGATTCGCGTTGTCACTCTACAACCATCCGTCGGTGAAGCCAGTGGTGCACGAAATTGACACAACGGGGTTTGTCCTGACTACGGCCAACGTGGCCAAGTTTGGTGAACTCCTGTCGGTGGCGTGACCGAGGGGTTCGCTCCTCGAGCATCGCGCGGGCGCGAGCCGGGTCTGGACTAATCTGTTTTTGCTGGGGAAAAGCCCCGACGGAAAGGAAACAAGATGTCAAGAATGTACGTTGCGGACGGGTGGGCGGAGGTGTGCGGTGGTTAGCGCCAAGGTAACCTTCGTCGGGGACAACCTGACTGTCTCGGTCAATGTGATTGACATGGAAGTCATCCATCCGGACGACATTGAGTACGAGTTGTTCGGCGCGGCTCGCGAGATTCTGGACTACGAGTTGGGCACCGCGGGCCGCCGGATTCCGTGGAACGACGTCGAGGCCGAGCCCTTGGACTTTCCCGAGGAGGCGTACCGTGTCTAACACTGCGATGACTCTGGATTGCACCTTGGAGATTCACGACCTTCGCGGCGCGGCCCTCAGGATTCTGGCCAACACGTCGGAATTCACACTAGAGGTCCGCGAGTGGGCGACAAAGTCGCTTATCAACCCCACCCCGTGCGACATTGTGGGGGCGTACTTGGAGGAATGTGACTGGTATTACGAAGTCATCAACGTCGGCGACAAGGGAAAATGGATTGACGTCGAATTCATTTGTGACGGTGGCTACCGAGACTGCCACGAACATCCTTTCCACCTCATCAACGATTTCATGGTGGGTCGGGTGACGTTCGCCGGCTACGACGAGCCAGGACTTTGGGGGTTTGAGGTGGAAGAGGGGCGTGTCTACAACCTGTTCCCAATCTGGCGGAGGGGTCGCACCATCTAGCCTCGCCCTTCGGGGCGTACATCGCGCCCGCGCGATAGGAACTGTGGTACAATTTCTCCGTGGAACCACCACAAGAAAGGAACGGCAAATGCCAGTCAAGGGAAACATCATCCACCAGTTGGAGTACATTAACCCCAACGAAGATTTGTTCGCCATCATCCTGCATAAGCGAGAGGTTGAGGAATATATCCTTGGTGGCCGCAAGTTGAGCGTCGAGGGTTGGGAGTCCATCACCAACGACTACTTCCCCACCGTAAGTCTGGAGGAATTCATCGACGATTCGCTTGACGACGTCGTTTTCTGGGCCGACGACGTGGTGGACGACGACTACGACAATGAGGACGAATGCACCGAGGAAGAGGAGGATCTGTAATGGGCGACGAGTTGGAGTACGAGAAGGCCAAGGTGCGTGTTCTAACCGACGCCATCGAAAGAGTCCGCAAGGATGCGAAATTGGCCCTTGCTATTGGGGAAAATCACCATAAGGAGCGTTTCTTCGAGGGAGCAGGGTGTCAGGCCAAGGACACGCTTGACACTCTTGAAGATGCTCTTATCGGGACTCAGGACTGGTACCATGGGTAAATACAAGCGGATTGTCGAGGCCATCATCGCGGACTGCAAGGAGATCGTCGATAAGAACGGTCCTTCCTTCTACAATGAGCCCAGCGTCGTGGGCTCTCCATTCAGGCGCAGTGCACGCTCGGCATCATCGAGAGCATTCTGAAGGACGAGGAGTAATCCTCGGCTAGATCGCGCGGGCGCGATGGGAACTGTGGTACAATTTACCCGTGGGGAAAAGCCCCCGACGAAAGGAAATGAAATGCTGCTAGTCAAGGAAGTCCTCGAAGAAGAACTGCGTGAACGTCGCCGCCTTCTTCAAGAGGCTGAGGAAAGCATTGAGATGTACAAGGACGACATCGAACGTCTCGAAGAAGAGATTGCCGAGTCCCTGACTGCCGCCAACCTCGCCGGAGTTCTGGCAGACATTCTGAACTTCGCCCACCGCTACAAGGATTACGGCATCAAGGAAGGTCCGAGTGGTCACTACTGGGACGGTGCCAACGCTATGGCACGTTCCATTCTCTCCAAGGCTCCGGCTAGCCTCATCCTGTCGGCGGGGGCTGGTGACCAGTCATGAAAGCCTCCGAGGTGGTGGAGATGTTCCAGTCGTTCCCTCCCGACACGGAGGTGTGCATCGACTGGGTGAGGCAAGACAACCTGAACTACCTGTCAGACGAGTGGGGCAAGCCCCGAGTCACCGACGAGGAGTGGGAGCGGTACGTCTGGGATTTCGACGGCAACTTGATTGAACCCTTGGACGAGTTGAATATCATCCTGGGGCGCCGCAACGGCAGCACCGAGGAGTCCTCGGTCACTCCGGTCGATCTGGGCGAGGGGGAGACAGTCTATCACTGCGATGGTTGCATCGAGTAAGGGGTTCGCCCCTCTGATCGCGCCCGCGCGACGGTTGTTTGTGGTAGGAATGTCTCGAGCATCGCGCCCGCGCGACCCGCCGGAGACCTAAGGTAATACCAACAACGAGCAAGGGAGAAAGAAATGCCAACACGAATCATCACCAAGGAAGAGGCCCTGCTTGTCCTGAAGGAGATTGTCAGCGAGCGACCTGACTACGTCTACCCCAAGGTAGAATTAGGTTCCTGTTTCTACCGCTACGAGGGGGCACCATCATGTCTGTTGGGCCACCTTTTTGACCGGCTGGGAGTCATAGACTTGTTTCTAAAGCCCGACGACGGAGTTGGTGAGGATTGCGGAGACGGCCACGCCGGACCGATAGCCGCTTACTCCAACTGGGCGTGCGGCGCCGTTAAGATTGAGGGAGACCTACTCCCCATTCTTGCGAGAGCGCAGTCCGAGCAGGACGTCGGTACCCCGTGGGGCGATGCCCTGAACATCGCTCTGACCATCTTCGCTTAGCCCAGCAAGCCCTTCGGGGCGTACATCGCGCACGCGCGATCAGCACCGCCGGTTAATTTATAGGTGCGGCAAATGACCGCAGAGAAAGGTTCTAGAAATGATACTAAAGACAAGGCCAGTTCCACTGTGGGCCGTTGGGGGCAAGGTGTGGTTCCACTACGACTCCGACAGGGAGCAATTCATCGCCTACAGCCAGCAAGGGGACTTGTGGAGGGACTACCGAGAGGAGCCGGTGCTCTTCGAACTTCTGGAAGTCCTGCAACTTGCTACCAACGACTTAAGCCCGTTGCATTACTACGGGCTCATTCTGAACGACATATACACGTTGGCCGCGCATAGTGTTCTCGGGCGTATGTATACCAACCCGTCCGACTTCGTCGAGAAGCCCGTGTCGGTGGACTCGGTCGTCCAAGAGGCCCGAAAGGCCGCCGAACAGTGCGCCACGGACGAAAGGCTAGAGCGTTTCTCTAAGGTCATCGTGGACTTTCAGCGTGACCTCTCGGACTGACCCTCCGACCCCCTCGGGGGTTTGATCGCGCTCGCGCGATATACCCTCGTGGTATTCTGGTGTTGTCTTTCGCGCGTCATGTCCAGTCGCGCGTAGGCGGTTAAGCGGGGATCTTCCACACAGGTAACGGCCGAGATTCGCGGTTTTTTACAGGAAAATTCGGGCGCCGGAAAATGTATTGACCCTACCCACCTCCCCGATAGTGTGTTTTTGCGCACTCTAGCGTACTAAAATGCGCTCAAACCCGGGGGTAACACTTAAATGTGTGCAATTTCTTGCATTAAACGTGAGTTAGACGAGGCGTAACCCGGGATTAAGATACTACACGCGCGGAAAAAAGCGTTTACGGGGGCGCGTTGGCATAGAACACCCCCCACAACCCAATAAATCACTGATTCCGCATTGCACGCTTAACCGCTTCACGCACCCAAGTATCCCTGGGGTACTTTTCACTGGTGATGTACAAACCACCGTAAGGGTCCATAACCATGCCGAGTTTTACCTCTTCGACATCAGCGTCGTAACTTTCCTTGAGGGCGTTGACGGTTTCGGCTACCTGTTCCCACCAGGAAGGCAGCAACCAGGCTGTGCTGTCATCGTTTAACCGTAGAGTCCTGTTCTCTGTCTCGAGGTTAGGCTGGATGTTAGCCTGAGTGTTAGGCTGGTAGTAATCGTCAGGATCACTGGGATCGTCTGGTTTGTCATCTCCTAGTCCTAGCATCACCATGGAGCCATTGATCTTCTCCAGAATGATCCCGGCGTGCATTTGGAGGGTCTCTAGGTACAGGTTGCGGATCTGGTGGTCTTGCTTGTGTAACTCAGTCCATAGTTCCCCTACTCGTGCTCCGCATTCTTCGCAGTCGTAGATCCGTCGATTATCGTCCATCTTCATCTTCCTTCCGGATTCCGGCGGGGGTTTGGGGCTCATCGAATCGAACGGTGACGGTGTCTTGGGAGCCCCTTGTGTAGTACACTGGCGGAAATGACACTTTGTCGGGCCAAACGATTTTCCATTCCCCTTCCAGATTAGCAATGCGAGCATGGAAGTCGTCATGAAGTGCAGCGTCGTTCACTAAAGCCCCACAGTCACGACACACCTCGATGTTGTACGGCGACCCAAAAGGGTCGTCGTCAAAGGGTACGTATCCGGGTGCTATGTCTCCCTGTTCCGTCGGCAGGTTGCGGGCGGTCTCGGTCGTTTCGTCTTCTTTCATTTGGTCAGACACTTTCTTAGAGATTTCCTTCATCATGTTTCTTGTCCACCCCGTGCAGACTTCATCGTCGTGCTTTCTGACGGCGGGCGTTAGAGGAAGTGCTGGGCGCACGTACCACTCCGACAACCAACCGCACGCCTCGCACACATAGGCGTACTCGTCGGTCAATGGGTTGCGCCTAAGCATCGTGCCCTGGATACGTTACGAACCAAAGGCCCCCCAGCATTACAAAGAAGAACAGGGCGAGTTGCTGTAGATTGTGCATCTGGACCTGAAGTATGTGGACCCGGTGCTCGAGGACTGCGTTGGTGATGGCCTGAATCATGACGACCGCCCTGACCCTTCTAGTACCCATTGAAAAATTGCCATAAGACCTACGGCGGCGATAGCGGAGGCAAACATAAGCCCTACCATCTCCACAAAGATCTTGGCGCTGTGGGGTGGGTTGGCGTACCCGGTAAAGCAGTGGTGGACAAGTGCTAGTAGCATGTTCTCTCCTTAAATTCCGGCGCTCGAAAGTGCGCGGAGCAGTCTCTTGAACGACGCCCAGAGTGAAGTCTTCTCGGCGGGTGGCCAAGAGTTAGACCCACCTAGATAGGTACACTGAACCGGGTCGTACGGTGGGGCTGGTGAAGGCGCGTCGTCGTTAGTTCGTCCGACGTCCTCTCGGAAAAAAAACGCGTCTTTTTCAAGGGGCCGGGCCGCGGCGGCTTGGCGTTCCTCCCGGCGCTTGCGGGCTTCGGAGTTGGAGGCGCCAAACGTGTGGCGGTCGAAGCCGGCGGGATCGTAGTAATCCCCCATGTCGATAACTTCGACTCGATGCGGGGCGGCCAGTTCCTCAAGAATGGCTGGTCCCGTGGGGGTGATGCGGCACGGAATCTTCCAACTCCGCACCAGCACCCACTTATCGCCAATGAGTGCCAGGTGCGGGAGGGGGTCGATCCTGGGTTTATTATGAAGGTCGTAGTACGCCAAGACTTGACCCGGCGCAACCCACTTTGACGCCACAACCGTGGACCCAGGGTAGCCGATGTCAAAGACGATCTCGGCGCGGGTCATGTCTTCGGGGTTGACAAAGAATGTCCCCTTGAATTCCTTGTCGTCGGTCATGACTTGTCCGCCCAGTGGTGGATTTCCTCTTCAGTGGCCAGACGGCCAATCTTGCCGTCTTCGAACCACGCCCATGAGTGATCTTCCTGCGTGCCCTTGGGCCACACGCGTACCAGATACCGGCTCGGCGCCGACTTGTTCTTGTGAGAGTGCCACATGATTACGCCTGCACCGGATTGACAATGGGGCGCACGGTGATGTCCAAGACGTTAATGATCGGGTAGGCCGTGTAGGCCCCGGGACCGTGTCGGCCTTCCTCGCGGACAATGACAACTCCGATGTTCATGTTGAACTCCGGTTCGGTGCTACTGACGTGACATACCTGGGAGTCGAATCGCCCAGAAATTTCCTCTTTGGTCCTGACAACGATGGAGTAGTTCATCGGCCCAACCTCGTAAACTCAAGCCCCTTCGGCGGCTCCGACTGCACCGGAATCGCAAAGAAAAACGGAGGATCGCCCGTTGACCCCGCATGCAAAAACTTGGAACCGACCGGGACTTTTTCGCCCGCATGCACGGGGCGCACCTTGTACTCAACCTTGCTAGCGTAGGCGTCCATTAGGCGTGCAGCACCTTGAAACGGAAATCTCCGCTTTCGTTGCGGTAAATGAGCCCTGCGGGAAAATCGGCGGTGCTGATGACGGCGTCCTTTTCCACGTCCCAGAAAATGCGCCCATGTGGCCCAAGAGTGATTTCAACCGTTCCGAGATCCCGCTTTGCGCACTCGACGGGTTCCGGAGGGGCTTCCTCTTCGAAGATGACAGATCGCAGACGGTCGGCGCTGAAAAAGGCCGTCCCCGAACCGTGAATAATACCGACCAGTCCTTCACCAACCGAAAGAACGGTGTCAATACAGCCGGTCAGTTCAAAGAACTCTCTTTCGGTTGTAACCGAGGCCCTGTATGTGGTTTGTTGTTTTTCCATGTCGCTCATGATATCACACTATCCTTCTTCTGTCAAGCCATATTTTTGAAACACCTTGACGGTCGCACCGGCCGCCGATCCCAAGGTGAACTTTTGGTAGCACGTAGGGGTCTCGTCGAAATCTCAGTGACACAATCGCACGGTGGAAACGAACCCATACTCATCTACGGCGCTGGCGGTTGCGAATCCTTCTGCAATGTTGCCACACATGACGCAAGTAGCAGTCGTCATTGATTGCCATACCACTTCGCCGGCATGGGGTAGGTTTGACACCCCCAGTGGTTCGGCCACCATGGAGAGTTGGGTTGCAACGGCGCGGTGGAGGTCGTCAAATTATTGATGCGGTCTTCCAACTCGGCCACTTTGCTTTGCAGGTGAATCAGAACTCGCATGATGTCGTCGGCGAATGCCTCGATGTCTTCGAACCTGGTGGTGTACTCTTCGTCGGCTTCGTCGACGGAATCAATGAGGTCTTCCAACTTGTCGTTCGGCACGGTTACAACTCCCCTTCCGGGTCCACAACATCGTCTACGGCGGCCAAAGTACCATGGCCTACGTCATTTTGGAAAGTACCATGACCACCGGGGGTACTTTGCTTTTCGCGCGCCCTTAAATCATCGATGGCAAGGCAAGTGGCCCGAACGTGCTCAGCAATGAGATAGTCGGTCTGCTCGTCTTCGCCCAGGGCTTCCCACACGCTGCGCCCACCCAGTTCTTCGCGCTTTTCGTTGAACCACACGGCGACCAAGTGACGCTCAAGACGGTCACAGAGCGACCTCGAAAAGACTCCAGTGGCCGCGTTGATCTCGCCGTCCTTGAACTGTCCGGCTGGGTACACGCGGATTCCCTCGGAGGTGTCGAACCACAGAATGTCGCCGGCGCGTTCTGCGACCTTGATGACGCCGACCTCAACGCCGAGGGCCTCAGAGAGAGATCCAATGACGTAGACGTCGCCGATGAGTTCGGTCCATGACTTTTGCGGCTTTTCGGTCGCTTCGTCCATTGTTACGACTCCGATTGCGGGGAGTCACCGGACTCTTCAAAGTCCTGGTCGCGTAGTTGCTCCCACAGGGTTTCCCACAGGGCGCTGATCTTGTCCCACGCTTCGCCGTCGGTGTCGAGCGACTCTCCACACACTCGGACACAGTTGAGAACCAACTGCACCTCGTCTGCCTCAAGGGATAGGGTGAAAAAAATCTCAGGCATGGTTACTTGTCCTTTTGTGTTAATCGAAAGTCGTAGCCCCCAAAAAGAATCCGGGTCAGCACGTACAGCAGAAGCGACGGGTAAAAACCGGCGGCGGGGACGATGGGGTAGTAGGTGTGCAGAGCGCCGAGCAGCAGCATGACGCAGAACGCCCCAACAAAAACGGCGGCAGAAACGAATGCGAGAACAGCAAAAATGGCAAAAACAATCAACGCGAGGGCGCGAGCGCCCGTGTGTGATCGAAACGCCATTGCCGTCGGTGTGCTGGGTGGTGCGTAGTTCACGGTTGTGCCTCTCTGTAAGTTTGGTTTACTGTACCACAAAAATCGATCAGTGTCAAGAACCGACCCCAAAATCCACACACTTTACTTTTGTGATGAGCCGGTGGCCCCAACTGCGCTACCGCCGATTCCTCTGGAACCTGATGCGTCAATGGGGTGGTCGCCCGTGTGGGCTGCGTAGATTTTCATTACAACCCCAACGCCAATCCAAGGACTGCCGCTTGCACGGTTTCGCGGATTTCTTTGTTGGTTGCCTCGGACCAGTCCAGTAAATCCGCTTCGTCAATGTAGTCACGGATTAACTGGCCGTATTTTTCGTCCACGTTTGCGATGGCTGCACATTGTTGAGTGCGATTCATTTTCCCTCCTAGTAACAAAACACACCGAAATCCGGTGGCTCCTGGTAGTGGTTGTTGTTAAATTGCTGAATGCATGAGGGCAGTTGGCTTCCCGTTTTCCCCGTGTTCACGCCCTGACCCTTGGACCAGACCATGAACCAACTCCCCAGCAACAACGTGACGATCAGAACCAGAATCGCGCCGATGGGCTTCGTCGTTTCGGGGGTTTCCCAATATCCTGATTCGTCTTGGGTCCATGTTCCGTTAGGTAAGTTCCAAGTTTGGGTCATGGCTCAACCACTAAAACGCCAGACAACAAAAACCTCAGCATTTCAACGGTGATAGCACCGCCACCGGCTTCCAAACCTTCGATCTGAACGGCGACCCACAAGCGCAGATTCTCCACCTGCTCCCGTAGTCGTGCGTTCTCACTGGAAATGTCAAGCCACGATTCCAATGCTTCCTCCTGCGTCACGCCTTCACGCCTCATGTATTCAAACGTCGCCACGGTTTGCCGTAGTCGTGCGTTCTCAGCCAGTAGGTAGCGGAGGTCGTCGGGTGCGTTCAGGATGAATTGAGCGCGTGGCCACGGTTGTTCCCCGTCGTAGCATTCAGCGAAAAGCGTTCGATACGTTTCTTGTCCGTCATCCGTGTTGCGTGACGTAATTCGCTGGAACCCATCGCGCATTGGGCCAAGTTGCAAATCTTCGGCCTGCGCTGCATCCAGTCGAGCCTGTATCTCTTGTTCGCGTGTCACTGTGCCTCCCCCAAACGTTCGCGCATTGACTGTGAAGCGCATTTGTGTGTGTACGTTCGCCACCACACTCCGCACTCAGGGCACTTGACTGGTGGTGGGGTCGGCACAGGCATCGGGGCAACGGCGTCGTATGTTTTTGGAGCGCACGATGGACAACTGATGCTGTCAATGTGATTGCAGAAATTCACTGGTCGCCTCCTTGTGCGTTCTCTACCGGCTTTGCAACTAAAACGATTGCATCGCGCTTGTGACCGTGATCGTTCTTGGCAACATACGCTTCACGGAATTGGTCTGCGCTTTCGTAATCGGGAAAACTGGAAAACCCATCTTCTCGACCGCAGCAGATTTTGGCAACTAAAAACGTGGTCACTCGCCCTCCCCCTCTCTGGCAAGCAGGGCAGCGCACGCCAAGCCAATTTTGCCGTTGTCGTACTCCCCCCAACTTTCAACCCAACTACGGCTCACTTCCACGCTCTCGCTGTCTCCCATAGGTCCAGTGAGGGTCAGGGTGTAGGTGGTGGGGATGGGCACCCAAAATTCGGGAGCAGCGGGGTGGCCAAAATCTCCCGTGGCATCGAAACGAAACAAGGGAAAACCCTCAAACATGGCAACAAAAGTTGCGGCGTAGTTGACCTCGTACCTACCGCGCACCTTCGTCCCCGGCTTTACTTGTGTCCAGTCGGTCACTTCGTCACCTCGCGCAGTTCATACTGCTTGCCG
>Ga0214166_1000461_pt1 | contig 20436 bp, 7 predicted proteins | sample TroBogepilimnion_27_FD_153005 | JGI IMG/M metagenome (GOLD analysis project Ga0214166, IMG submission 153005) | Freshwater microbial communities from Trout Bog Lake, WI - Practice 18AUG2009 epilimnion v3 | ecosystem: Environmental > Aquatic > Freshwater > Lake > Epilimnion/Euphotic zone ...
TTTTAGAAACACACGATATCATGGCGGAGAGTAAAGGCAAAAACTTAGCTAGTTTTGCTCTATACGAGCAGGCTAAGTCTCTTACTCTGCTTTAGGCTTACGAGGAGCACGTGGCTTTTTAGCTGGTGCAGGAATAGATTCTACCATAGCTTTAGTAGCTTTCTCTGTTTTTGGCTTACGTGGATTACGTGGCTTTTTAGCTGGTGCTGTCTCTGCAACTGGCGCTATATCAACTAGACCTACACCTTCGACTACGATAGTAGCTGGTGGCTCGCCTACAGCCACAGGTGTCTCTACTTTATAAGGAGCAACTGCTTCTTCTTTTTTCTTAAAAAAACTTTTGATAAATTTAATCATAGTGTTTTATCCTCCATCGTATTTATTCCGATAAATATTATTATGTACAACTTTATTAAACATATTACGCTAAATGAAGGGCATATCCCAAAGACACTAGAACAGTTTCCGTTGCCCTATAAGCATGATGACTTAGAGCCAAGTATTAGCGAAAATACTATAGATTATCATTACGGAAAGTTGTACAAGACGTATGTAGAACGTTATAACAAAGGTGAGGGCGACCCCGACTTCAATGAAGCAGGAGCATTTTTACATGATATATTATTCAGACAGTATCAAAAACCTTCAGGATCTAACGAACCCGAACACATTTCGTTGAACTTTATTAACAAGCATTTTAAGAGTTTTGATAGATTCAAAGATGAATTTGAAAAAACGGCGATGAAAGTACAAGGATCCGGATGGGTATATCTAGCTCGTAACGGTGAAATAAAAACTATTAAAAATCACGAAATCAAGATGGATATTGTTCTGTTAGTTGATTGGTGGGAACATGCCTGGGCATTAGATTATCAAGCAGATAAGAAAAAATATCTAGCAAATCAATGGAAAATCATAAACTGGAATTTAATCAGTTCTAGAATTGGTCGAGTGTCTTGAGACTACTCACAGGCATATCCCAAACTCGTCTTGCTTCTACACCCTTACTCTGAGCAAACTTCTTAGCATCGCAGTCTCCGCATACATGATAAAAATTATTGTTTAATCGTTTAGAATCCATATTTCCTTTATCGCGCTTAAAAATACCCTGACAACTATCACATCTAAATATTAATACACACCTTTTGCGACTATAAGTGTGATGTGTACCGTACTTACTAGTGCGTACATGCTGAGTTTGTTGATATTCTTGCCCTATATACATACTAGTATTTACATTAAGGTTATAAAAAGCCTTTGATAAATATCATATCGAGGGCCCTTAAAGTGATTACAATTACAGAATCAGCAAAAGAAAAAATCAAAGATATCCTTTATCAAGAAGGAAACCCTAATCTAGCACTAAGAACATTTGTCCAAGGAGGAGGCTGTAGCGGTTTTAGCTATGGTTTTACAATGGACGAGGTGCAAAATGAAGACGATTTCGAATTACCCTTAGACGAATTCCGAGTACTTGTAGACAGCATGAGTATGACTTATCTCACAGGTGCTACTATAGATTATAAAGAAGATTTAATGGGCAGTAGTTTTACTATAAAGAATCCAAATGCAACAACCACATGCGGCTGCGGTAGCAGTTTCGGAGTTTAATAAATGACACAACAAATAATTGATATTGGTATACAAGGTAACGACGGCACCGGTGATAGTATTCGCGAATCGTTCAATAAAGTTAATGCTAACTTTACAGAAATTTATGCTATTTTTGGTGCTGGCGGTAGTATTAAATTTGGAAACCTTGCAGATGCTCCAGGTAATAGTACATTCAGTGTAGTAAGTGCAACTGGCAATGGATCTATTGCAACTATCAACTTTACCAATCCTAACCCAGGGCTAGGGCTTCCATTTAGTATTGGACAAAATATTATTGTTACTGGCAATATTCCTACTTCGTATAATGGAAATTATATTGTAACTAATGCAACTACAACTAGTGTTACATTCACTAGTTCGGGTAGTGGTGCGCTAACACAAACAGGTAAAATTGCTGGCAGTAGTTATAGTGCTAATCAGATTATTATGGCCAGCACCACTGGCAGTAGTTTAACAGCTAGAAATGTTGTAGGCGGTAATGGCATAACTATTGATGCATCAAATAATCAACAATTGGTAATTAACTCAAATAGCGGAGGGTTAATTACTGATCCGCAACCAACTCTAGGCACTCATATGAATGCCGACGCATTTATTATAGGTAATCTAGCAGATCCAGATCCAAGTTTAGTCAGTCAATTTAATGCAGTTTTTGCCAGTAAGGGATATACAACCACACTAGGGCAAATGGCTGTTACTGTAAATTACGCTAACAACCATTATCTGCAAGTCACTAATGGACAAATTGTTGGACCGTTACGTGTTAGAGCAATGCCGAGTGTGGCTCAAACAACCGATCCAGACTATAATGCAAGTTTGACAGGAAACTATGTAGCTACTGAAGCTATACAACGTCAACACGCAGTATTGCGAGATGGCGATACTATGACAGGATTGTTAGAATTAAGTGATCATCCTGGCAGTATGGCAGGGTATGGTATTAGAAATGGTAATGACGATCTGCAAGCGGCTACCAAATTTTATGTAGATAATAATACACATTACAGTAATGTAAATTTATATGTTAGCACAGGTGGCGATGATACACAACGTAACACTCCTCCTGGACGAGAAGGCCGTGCGCCGCAGTATGCCTACAAATCAGTTGGTGCTGCCTTACTACAAGCACAAAATTTAATCAATTTAGCGTTTTCTGAACCCGGACCATATCGTCAGACTATTGCTTATACCATTGGACCAACTCTATATACAAGTAGTATTACCGGTGTTACCTTTAGCGGTGGCAATAGTGCAGTACAAGGTTATTTGGATGCCGCTAGTTTACTAGAAGCTAACAAATCTTTCATCCAAGCAGAAACTATAGCTTACTTAAACAACAAATATGTAAATGCATTTACATTTGATAAAACTCGTTATGCCAATATTATGTCTAATATTGTTAATGGCATAGCATATGACTTAGCATTAGGTACAACATTTAATTCTACTACTCAAGCCAGTATATTATTCGATGGCTATAATGCAGATGTGAGCGGTAACTTAACAACAATACTTGCGGCTATTAAAAATGCATCTCAACAGATAACAAATTATTCTTATAGTTCAACAAATTTACAAAATTACCTTACTAGTGTAATAAATGCTGTGTGTTATGATTTAGAATTCAATTCTAATTATCAAAGTATTCAGGTTGCATTAGGATTTAATTATGCAAATACTGGAATAGAAACAACACCATCTATTATCAATACACCTGCAACAGCAACTAGTGGCACGGCAACTGGATCTAGTTGTACTATATCTGGAACTACTATGATTGTGGGCGGAACTGTGGTAGGTTATTTTGCAGTAGGCATGACATTAAGCGGTGCAGGTATTCTTAACGGAACTACTATTATTGCATTAGGTACTGGAACCGGCGGTGCTGGATCATATACTATTAGTTCTAGTTATGGTACTGCTTTAAGTGATATTAAAGTAACTGGAGTTAATAATACAGTTACCGTTGGAAGCACACAAGGTATGGTGGTGAATGCCGCTATTGTCTTTACTGGAACTAGTTTTGGCAATATTGTACCAGGAAACACTTATTATATTACTAGTATTGTAGATAGCACTCATATTACTATTAGTTCTAGTTACGGTGGTTCTAATTATTCCCTAACTACAGCAACTGGTTCTTTGGAAGCCAATACAACTGCTCCAAGTGAAATAGTTGGTATCCTTACAAATTTAGGAACACAAATTTCAGCACTATCGGCTGTGGCTACCAGTAGCACTATTTCCAGTTCGATTGAGACTATTCTTGCCAACATAGGCAATATCATTGTAACTGGTAGTGTACCAAACCCAACCTTTCCTCCTGTTGTTTCAAATACTGGATTAACCAGCGCAGTAAATTTATTATTGAATAACATTTCATTTATTCAAGCAGAAGTAATTGCCTACTTGTTGGCAAACTATCCAACAGTTACATATAATAAAACCACGTGCCAACGAGATGTAAAATATATTGTATGGGCATTGTGTTATGATTTAACATATGGCGGTAACAGTCAGAGTATACATGCTGGATTGCAATATTGGATTAATGCTGTACTACAAATTGCTAGTTACGAACAAGCGGCCACAGTTTCAGCTATTGGTTATATTGGTGTTATTGCACAAAATATCGTACAGAATCAAACACCAGTTAAACTATATCAAACTGGTGTTATTCAGTATGAAAATTCAACTTTAAGCGGAGGTAGTGTAGCAACATCTTCAATAGCCGCAAACATTACTACTATTCAATCGATTGTTGGAAGTAGTAGTCAGCTAAGTCCTACTGTAGTTGCTCCAACAACATCATCAGTATCGACTACACTAGCTACAGCAGTTTCGGCTATTAAAGCAAATACAACCACTTTAGAATCAAACGCTATTAGTTTTGTAAACAATAACTTCCCTATAATTAACAATACACTTCAACAAACTACTATTAATACATTATTTGGAATAATAACTTCAATATTATCTAATGGTATTAATAGTCGAACAACTCCTACATACTCAACAACAGGGCTGGGAGCCAGTATTGTACAAGCACAAGCGGCTATTTTAGCTAATATACCTTTCATCACAGCAGAAACTAATGCTTGGATAAATGTTCAATATCCAGCTGTTAGCTACAGTGCAACAAGTAGTACAAGAGATTTAACATACGTTTTAGAAGCAGTTGTTTATGATATCACTTATGGCGGTAATGCGGCTACTACACAAGCGGCTAATCTATATTATGCAAATGGCACGAACCAATTAACTACAGGTCTACCTGCTGTTTGTTCGGCTGCTCTGAATCACGCATTAAATGTAACACAAACTGTAATAGCAAATAGTGTTGTAACTCCAAGTGTAGGTAATTATATTACTACAACAGGTGTAAGTGTAACTGGCGGTTATGCTACTGTTACATTTGCTAATCAAGGCAGTGTGCCATATACTATAAATCAAGTAATAACCATACAAGGTATGACGCCTGGTAATTATAACGGTTATTGGACTGTAACTGGTTGTACTGCAACTAGCGTAACATTCGCCATAAGTAGCAATTATGGATCACAAACTGTTGCCGGTAAAATTACTACCCAAGTTCAAAATGCTAGTTGGACACTCAGTTCTGGACAAAGTTCAACTGTCAACACATTGTTTAATATTGTAACCGGTGTTATTAATTCTGGCACATTGGTTACACCTACTTATCCAAGTATTTCTAGCGCCAGCTCATCATTGCAAACAACATTTGGTATCATTCAAAATAATGCATATACCATTTCACAAAATGTAGTAAGTTATTTGAGTACAACCTTTGCTGGCGGATTTAGTTATAACCAAGCTACCTGTTATAGAGATATTGGATATATTATTGATGCACAAGCTATCGATTTATTAACAGATGGTACATATCAAAGTATCACTGCCGGTAAAAGTTATTACAAGAATGTAAGTGCCAAATCTATTGCTATTGGAACACAATTAACCGAGACAATAGATGGTATACAGTTTGCTCAACAACTAGCAGTCCAGGTGTTGAATCAAACCACACAGTCTCGTTATCAATCATTAGTAACACAACAAGTCAATTCAACAATCGTAATTGGAACTAATACTATTACTGGCACAGCTGGTACTACAGTAACACTAGGTACTCAAATAAGTTTGGCGGAAGGCCAGGCTATTATAACAGGATCCAGTATTAGTACCAGTGGTGGACTTGGACAAAGCACAACATATTATGTGGCAGCGGCTGTAACAAATTCATTTACTGTAACTTTAGCATCTAGTTATGCAAATGCTATTGCTGGAATTCCTTTAACTTTTAGTACTCTTGCATATAGCACAAATAATGTAATCAGTATCACTGCTGTATATAATGCTACAGTAGGTACAAACGTAGCTACTGGATCATATGTAAGCAATACTACAACACAATTGACTTTGACCAGTGTAAGTGGAACAATAGTACCCGGCATGGTTATTACTGGAGCTGGTTGGACCAACAGCACTCCTGTTACTGTAGTTAGTATAGTCAGCCCAAGTATAGTAATTATTAGCGCGGCTCCTGCTGGCACACCTAGCGGAACTGTAACATTAACTGCAACTCCAGTTACAACACTTAACGCCAACATGAATACTATTATTAGTATTATCAATGGCGGAGTCGGTGCGGCACCAACACCAAGTTTTGGTAGTGGTTACTATACTGTTACATTTAGTAACGGAGGTAATGGATATGTTGACCAAGGCCAAAGTGGTGACAATCACATTATTCCTGGTAAAATAATAGTTGGCGATAATAGTAGCACCTATGGCCAAATCATTAGTTACACTCCTGGAGTTAGTTCAGCTAATGATACTGTTACATTAAATCTAACTCGTCCGGGATTCTTTACATATATTCCAACTACAGCTTCTGGCTCAAGTGGAAGCTCAAATATAACAGTAGCGTCTACAACTTATACCAGTCAGTTCAATAGTACCTCAACTATTGTTGTTGGTTTAGGTGTAACAGGAACAAATATACCGTTAGGAGCAACAGTAACGGCTATAAATGGAAATGTCATAACACTGAGTTCTCCATTATCTGCAAACATTACTTCGGGCTCTGTAATATTTGGAGAATTGTTAGACTTTGGAGAAACAGTAGCGGATCAGAATATTACTGTGTTTGTTGAAAGTGGTATCTATTATGAAGACTATCCATTAAAACTTTCAGCTAACGTAACTATTCGTGGCGATGACTTCCGTCGTACAATTATTCGTCCATTGAATCGTATTAGTCAATCACCATGGCGCAATACTTTCTTCTACAGAGATAGTATTATTGACGGTATGCAAATTGGTTTAATTAATTTTTCTGGAACTGATTATGCGGCGGCCACAAATTCAACTGCTTCCGTTAGCGGTACTACCGGTAATATACAAATTACACTAGGCACTGGACAAGCAAGTCCAACTTGGATCGGATATGTAATCTGTGATGCAACTAGCGAAACTGGTACTGCCGGCAAAGCAGTTATTAACACCGTTAGCGGTAATGTCATGAATTGTACTGTAGTCTATCCATTTGCCGCGGTTAAAACTTATGCTGCCGGAACATGGCACATGTACAATACATTGAACTATGGACGTCACTATTTGTCTAATCCATTGGATATTAACAGTACTCCATTGAATAATAAAAATATTGACGTATTTTTAGTTAACGATGCTACTCGTATCAAATTAATCACTTGTCAAGGACACGGCGGATTTATGATGGTACTTGACCCAGAAGGTCAGATCAAGACTAAGTCACCATATGGTCAAGAATCAGCCAGCTTCTCAGGCAGTATTAATCGTCAACGTTTTGCTGGTGGTCAATTGATTGATGGATTTGCTGGACGCTTATTTGGTACTATCACCGGAGTATCAAACAATGGGTATTCTATAACTGTTACTGGAAGTTTGAATAGCGGTCTAGATGTACGTGCTCCGCAGACTCCTTGCGCATTTTATATACAAGGTAATCGTTATCAGATCAATAATGTTTTAAGCTATAATAGTTCAACCTATACTGTGGTATTAGGACTAGACACTAGCACACCGTTCTATCCTAGTGCTGTTTATAGCAATAGCACACTAACAAGTAATATTGCAAGTGCAGTAGATGCGGCTGCTTATGACATGGCATTTGGTAGTAACTATCAAAGTATTAAAACTGGTATTACTTTCCTACAACCGGCAAACTCTGTAGTAGGTTTATCATCATCGATTGTTACACAAAGTTTCAGTTATATTAATCAGCAAATAGCGGCACTTGGCAATGTTGATAGTGCAGGTCAAACTGCTATCTCTAACAATTTGACAATTATTAATAACATTATTATTAATGGTGTTTATGGAAGTACAAGTGGTATTCCGACTGTTGTATTGCCTAATCCCGCCAATGTAACTACCAATGTGGCTAATGCTAAATTGTTATTACAGGCAAACAAAGCATTTATACAAGCTGAAGTAGTTGCTCGCGTATCAGCCAACTACAACGTTGCAAGTTATTCTGGATACAGTGCCTTAACACTATCTAATAATATGGGGTTTGTTATTGATGCAATAACATATGATTTATTATATGGTGGTAATAGTAGTGTATACGATGTAGTGCAGTGGTTATACAATTCAACACTTAATACATTGTATACTGCCGCAGTTGGATATGTTAATACCGTGGCCGGACAAGTAATACAAAAAACAACTGTAACACGCAGTAACGGCAATACACAACAACAAGTAACCACAGGATACACAGCGGCTACTAGTACAGAGGCAAGCACAATCACTACACTTGTTGCAGTATTGACAGATTATTTCAGTCACTCTGGTTCATTTAATAGTTCGACTAGAACATTGCCAACTGTTTCAAGTACAACAACTACTAGTTCATTGTCTACCGATTGGACTAATATTGAAGCGGCAAAAACAAGTATCCAAAGCAATACAATAACCTATGCTAATAATGGTGCAGGCATTGCTATTAACATTGAAATGGGCGGTAACAAGTCAATGTTGGCCAATGACTTTACACAAATCAACGATTTGGGTTATGGTATTTTGTGTACTAATGCTGGTTTAACTGAACAAGTTTCAACATTTACTTACTATTGCTATACTGCTTACTGGGCGTTGAACGGCGGACAGATTCGTTCTGTTGCTGGTTCAAACTCAAACGGTGTTTATGGATTACGTGGTACAGGTTCAGACGTTACTGAATTACCGAACGCTGTTAATTTATCAAATAACATGCCGCAAAGTGCTCGTGTTTATAAGCAAGGTACATACGCCACTGCTATGACTCCTACAACAACAACGCAGGCACTTAATGTTTATATCACCAACTGGGAATATGTCCCATACGGTACAAGTGAATTAGAAATTGATCATACACTTGCTGGTGGCGGTATTACTCGTTATGAAGTTAGCACAGTAAGTCATACAGCAGTTAATGTTAACGGACAAAACGTTCTTAGCTTGACATTAAGTACTAGTGGCGATAATCAAACTAGTACAAACGGTCTAGCATACGCATTGTATGACGGACAAATTGTAACTATAAGAAACTTAACCAATATTAAATTTTATAATATTAGTAACGTAAAACCAGTACGTCCAAGTACTGCTTTACAATATACTAACAATCTTGCTAGTATCTATCGTATTATTAGTTATGGTTTAACAGAAGCCACCGGTGAATCGTTACCGGCTCACCAATCAGTGTTAACCATGGATAGTTCATTTGCATATTATAAGTTTGTTGTTGATACTTCAAACATGTTTAATGCCGATCCAACTGTTTATGTAACATCAGGTACTGTTGCATTAAGCCCAGCAAGTTCAATCAGCACAACACTTTATGTTGTAACTAGTTCATTGACTGGTGGTGCTCCAAGCATTGGACAATATGTCGGCGGTTATGGATTTATAAACACAACTGTAACTAATGTTACTACTAGCGGTGCCAATACTGTTATCACACTCAGTGTTGCACCAACTATTGCTCCTATTGGAACTGTTTGGTTCTCTACTTCTACCATGGGCGGATTAGTTGGCGATAATAAAATTGCTGTTCTAACTATCAGCGATAGCGCAACAATAAGTCAATTAAATTTAGGTAGTTATATTTTCAGTTGGAATGGACGTACACATCGTATTATCAAATATGTAACTCCGTCTTCTATTGCCAGCGGAACATATAGTCCAACAAGTGGTCCAATATTTAATATAACATCAGGCACTAGTATTAGTTCTGCCGCTAGTTATACAGGAGTTGCTCAAACATCAACATCTGGTTCAGGCACTGGCGCAGTATTCACAATAACTAAAACAGGAAATGGAACTAGCTATTCTGGTGCAACTACTATAACTGCAACCACATTAGGTTCAGGGTACGCAATAGGCGATACTATTACAATAGCAGGTGCTAATCTAGGAGGTTCGACTCCTGCTAACAATCTTGTATTCACTATCACCGGATACACATTAGTAGTTACAGGACTAGCAGGAACTATCACAGCTAACGAGCCAGTTACTGGTACTGGTTTTAACGGCACTCAATTAATTTCTGGAACTCCTGTTCTTACTACCTCTCCTGGTTCAAGTAGCATCACAGCTACAGTATCATTGAGCATATATCCAGTAAGTCAGCCTAGTGGAACTATAACATTTGGTGGTGCGGCAGTTAACGGTTATTTACAGATAGATCCAAATCCAGTAATGAACATAAGTTCAGTAGGTGTAGGTACAAATGCCATGACTTATCAAAGCAATGTTTTGGTAACTGGCAGCAATACACAAAAGGTTATTACATTTAATATACCTTATAATACTTTATATTCATACCCTCCAGTTGATAGTACATTATCTGTAAGCGGAAATAGCAACAGCAAATATAACGGCAATTTCCAAGTAGCTAGTGTGGTTAATACTAGCCAATTAACTGTTGCTTCAACAGCATTACTACAAGTTGGCATGATTATTAGTACTAGCACAACAGGTTCGTTTGTTGAAACAACTAGTACTAATCCAACTGGTACGACGATTATTCAAAGTATTGATAGTACGACACAATTTACAGTATCACCTGCTGTTTGGGCTCCTGCTGGGACTAGTATTTCAGCTATCTTAGTAGCGGTGGTATCTAGTATTACTATCACAAATGCTGGTAGCAATTATACTTCTGCTCCTATACTTACATTCAGTGGTGGCGGTGCAACTAGTCAAGCATTGGCTACCTGTACTATTTCTAATGGTAGTATTAGTACTGTTACACTTGTAAGTCCAGGTTATGGTTATACTAGCACTCCGACTATCACTATTAGTGGTAATAGCGGAAGTGCATATAATACTACTACTGGTACTAACATTATTACATTAAATTCTAGTGCTAATCTACAGGTTAATCAAATTATCATATTTGGTGGATCAGTATTTGGTAATATTCAAGCTGGTGTACAATATTATATTGCAACTATTAATGGTAATCAAATTACAATCAGTGCAAGTTCAGGTGGCGTTGGTCTAATATCTTTGACCACTGCTAGCGGTCCTAGCATGACTTGGTATACACCTGGAAATGCTATATTAACTCCAGTGCTAACCAATAGTCCAACAGTAGTTACTACAGTTGTTTCGGGCGTCGACAATCTACAATTAGGTTTAGTATATCCAACCGATCCTGGAACAAGCGGTAGTGTTACTACAACTACTAATGCTACTGCATCAATTACATCTAGCACAATTAGTAGTGGCGGTGTATTAACTGTTGGTACTGTCGGTAGCGGTACTGTTGCAGTTGGTATGATATTAACTGGTGGACCTTCGAGTGGATCTGGTATTGCTCAGATTAGTTCTTATGCTACAACAGCAACTAGTGGTAACGGAACTACTGCAACTATTACATTTGCGGCGCAGTCCTTTGTGCCTTATGCAGTAGGTCAGACAATTTTTGTATCAGGTGTAACTCCAACAGGCTATAATGGAACTTATGTAGTCACTGCGGCAACAACAAGTTCTGTAAGTTATTCTAACACAACAACTGGCAGTCAAACTATTGCTGGTACGGTTGCAAGTACTGTTTACACTTATATTACTTCTAATATTAGTGGTAGCGGCAACGGCTCTACCTGGCAAACTGCAACAAGCCAAGGTAATAATTTTGCTGTTACTTCTTCTTCGATAACAGGTACTAATAATTTATTAGCACTAAGTACTGTTTCAAATATATCTGTTGGTAATACAATTACATTTGCTGGCACTACATTTGGTGGAGTTAGTGTAACCACTGTGACTGCTGGTAGTTTTGTTGTAGGTCAAACATATACTATAACAAGCGTAGGTACTGCTTCAAGTACTACAACTGTTACAAACTTTACATCAATTGGTGCTGCCAACAACAACGTTGGTACAGTATTTACAGCAACAGGTGCTGGTAGCGGAAGCGGTCAAGCACTAGTGACATATTATATTACTGAAGTAGTCGGTAGTTCTGTAGCTATTGCTCCGGCTAAAGGTAGTGCTAATACAACATTAACAACAGCATCTGGTGCTACCTTAACATTCTATACTCCAAGTTATGGTTTTGGTACTAGCTATACAGCAACTACATTTAGTAGTGTAAGCGGTACTGGACCATACCTAGTAACCTTGAATATTCCTACTACTACTGCTCCGTCGACTAGTGTTTACTACTATGTCAGCGGTAATAGTAATGCTTTATACAATGGTTATTGGCAAGCTACTACTAGTTCGACAACCAGTATTACATTAAGTTATCCATATAACCCAGGTACTTATGGAGTTGGTTCTATAACAACAATAACTAGAGAATCAACAAGTAGCACAAGTTCAAGCCTAGGTATTAGTAAACCATTTAACCCTAGCACAAGCACAACATTACGTATAGGATATCCTGCCACTGGCGGTGCTCAGATTACTGTTCGTATTAGTACTTGCCGTGCTACAGGACATGACTTCTTAGATATCGGTACTGGTGGATTTATTACTAGTAACTATCCAAATCAAATTTATGGTAATGCGGCTATAGCTTCTAATGACGCTAATGATGTTGTTGAAGAAACTACAGGTCGTGTGTTCCATGTGTCTACAGACCAAAACGGTATCTTCCGTGTAGGTCGTTTCTTCAAAGTTGACCAAGGTACTGGTACTGTTACATTCTCAGCGTCTATTGCGTTAAGTAACCTAGACGGTCTAGGATTTAAGCGTGGTGTTGTTGTAAGTGAATTCTCAACAGATCCTTACATGACAGGCAATGCGGCAGATAGTGTTCCAGTTCAATCTGCTGTTAGAAGCTTTATTGATTATCGTTTAGGATTAGACTACGGTGGTAATCCAGTTGCTACAAGTAGTTTAATTGGTCCAGGATACTTGGCACTAAATGGTGTCTTAGGTATGAAAGGCAACTTGAATATGGCAAGTTATCAAATTGGTAACTTGACTATGCCTAATAGTGCTATTACACCTTATGATGCGGCTAATAGAGGTTATGTAGATGTAAACGCAAGTGCGCTGAATAATTTATTCAAACTAAATGACCAAGCTATTGGTGCAGTTGCAACATTTGTAAGTTTCAGTAGTACAGGTAATACTGTTACATTGTCGGGTGTTTTTGGTACTATACTAGTTGGTATGGTTATCAATGGCACTGGATTTACAGGTGGACAGATTGTAACTAGTGTTAATATTACAGCAGGTGCTACACAGTCGGTGGGCGGTAGCGGTACTGTTACTCTAAACAACACCTATAATACAAGCCCAAGTGGCACAATGACATTTAATAACCTAAATAATGGTAATTTACATGTATACGATGGTGTTTATGGACAATGGACTAATGTTCCTTTACCAACTACAACTGCTAATGGCAATCAAATTGGTATCACATATACACATGGCACTCCTGGATATTTTACAGCAACTATTTTATCTGGAGTTGTAGTTAACTCTGCCGTAAGTGCCAGTGCAGGTATTGCACAAAGTAAATTAGCATTACAAGCGGCAACTGCCCAACCGTCAGGTCAAAGCTCGTATCAACAAAGTACACTTGGTTTGAGTAGTTTCAATAATCAAGTGTTTACTTCGACTAATGGTTGGATTAACCTAGCTCAATCCGCTAGTGTGCAAACAGGGTATGTATCTGGAGGAACTTCAGGAACAAGTACAACAATGGTTGTTGTTAGTACAAATAACATTGTGCCTGGAATGGTAGTATCTGGTATTGGATTTACCAGTAGTACTCAAGTTGTTCTAAGTGTAACTAACTCAACCACTCTTGTTTTAAGTGCAGTAGCTGACGGAATTCCAAGCGGTACATTAACATTCGCCAATAGCGGTATAGGTCTTCCATACTTGCAACAAATTGGCACTGGTTATGTATTAGGTAATTTGAGCGGATCTAGTTCAAGCCCAACAACGATTACTCCAGGAGCTGTAGTAAGTGCTGGAGATGGTTTGAAGAATGCCTTGTTTAGTGTTACAAATTCAGTAACAAGCAATGTCAATTCTGCGGCAATGTTGGTGTTGTATGACGGTATTACTACAGCCGATAATACGTATGGCGTTATCGGTATAACAACAAGTGGGTCGGCTAATAAATTAGTTAAAACTGGTTCAGACGGATCTTTAAGTGCGGCATTATTAAACATTGGTGGCTATAAGGCTATTAGCTCGGCTGGTAGTACAATTAGTTACTTTACTCCTGGTCAATTTACATTTATGACCAGTCAGGACGTTAGCGGTAGTGCAACAACTACTATCAGCGGTGTGTTAAATGCGTCTGGGACTTTAATATCAACTACACTTGAAACAGGTGCTAGTGTAAGCACTCCGGGTACTATGACTGGACAATGGAGTTTAGGTGCGTTAAGTTCATTTAACTTTAGTGCTGGTACTTTACAAAGTAATAATTTAACTGCTGGTAGTTCCAGCACAGCTGGTACATTTACTGGTGCATGGACATTCAGTCAGGCGTTGACTACAAATGGTATAACCAATACTGGAAATATTACTAGCAACGGAACAAATAGTGCTACTTTCTACGGTAGTGGAAGTGTTGGGGGAAGTAGCGGAGTAGGGCCATATGTTTACACTCCTAGCGGTTCTGGTACTGGTGCTATTATGGCATTCCATAGAGCAGGATCTTATGCAATCAACATGGGTCTTGATTCAGATAATGTATTACGCATAGGTGGCTGGAGTGATGGTGCTAATACTTATCGATTGCAATTAGATGCATCGGGCAACTTGACTACTCGAGGAACCCACTACACTGGTGGGGTACAAACTACAGTTATTACTACTGGTGATCCTTATACAGCTGGTACTATAACTGGTGCTTGGACATTAACCGCAAATAGCACACTAAATGCTACATGGGCTGACTTGGCAGAGTACTATGAAGGCGATCAAGACTACGAACCAGGAACTGTATTGGTGTTTGGTGGAGATAAAGAAGTTACTACAACTACCGTTATCAATGATACTCGCAGTGCCGGTGTAGTAACAACTAATCCAGCGTATGTAATGAACGCAGAACAAACTGGTATTAAAGTTTGTATTGCACTGGCGGGACGAGTTCCAGTTAAGGTAGTGGGTCGGGTTAAGAAGGGAGACATGTTAACAACAAGTGCAACTCCTGGATATGCTGTTAAAGCATTGACACCAACACTTGGTGCTGTAATTGGTAAAGCATTAGAAGATAAAGACTACGGCGAAGCCGGAGTTATCCAAGTAGCCGTAGGGAGAGTATAATGACTCAACAAACTATCAACGTAGGTGCAACTGCAAACGATGCGACTGGGGATCCTATTCGCACCGCATTTACAAAAGTAAATGCAAACTTTACAGAATTGTACGCCAATCCAGATTATATCAGTAAAGCTAGTCTACAAGCCATTGTTGCGGCAAGTTCTAGCTTTTCGGACTTCCAATCAAGGATAGCCGCGCTATAACGGTAAATACATAAACGAGAAGAAACTATGACCCAGCAAACAATAAATCTAGGAAGCTACGCAAATGACGGTACTGGTGACGATTTGCGTACAGCTTTTACCAAGGTAAATGCCAATTTTAGTGATTTGTATACACAACTTTCATATCAAAATGGACAAAATATTGGTACAGGTGCAGGTATATTTGTATCAGATGTAGCTGGTTTGATGAGTTTCAAAACTATCACTGGTAGCAATGGTATTGTAGTAACCAGCACTGGAAACACAGTGAACCTAGCTGGAACAATATATCCAACCAGTGTAGTATCAGACACAGCACCAGCATTGGGCGGGGATCTTAACCTAAACGGTCATAATATTGTAGGAGCTGGTGATGTCGAAACTACAGTTTGGGGCATTGATATAAGAACTCTTAGCCTCCAAGTTAGCACACTATTAACTACAAATTTTGGGGATTTAGGATCGTTTGCTAGTCCATATACACAAAGTTTTGATTTAGGAACCTTTTAAGGTAGGAGAATATTAAATGGCATTACAATTAAGAAGAGGATTGGCGGCAAGTAGAACTTCAATCATTCCTGCACAAGGTGAACTATTATATACTACTGATACCAAGCTAGTGTATGTGGGCGATGGAGTAGTAGCTGGTGGTAATCCCATTTCAGTAATAACATCCGTTAACGGTCAGACTGGGGCTGTTGCCTTAACCACAGACAATATTTCAGAAGGTGTAACTGCCGGCAAACAATATTTCACGGCTACAAGAGCTGCCGATGCCGCTGGAGCAATGCTGGCCGCAGGCACATTAAGCGGGCTAACTGTCAGCTATAATAGCACTACACATATTATTACCATTACTAACTCAAATGTAATCCAATCAGGTACTACAAACAGTTTAGCTTATTGGGCCAGTAACGGAACAACACTAAGTCCAAGTTCAAGTATGACTTGGAATGAATCTAGCAACATATTACAAAACATTAACGGTACAATACAAGTTATTGCTAACAATTCCGGACGTGCTTTGGTTACATTGGATAGCTACAATAATATAGGAACTTCGCCAAACCTTTTAGCATTTAGAAAAGCTAGAGGAACAAACGTAGCTCCAACAGCACTAGTTCAAGGCGATACCATTCACTCATTAGTATGGTCAGGTTATGATGGCACTAATTACATACAATCAGGCGCTATCACAGTGTCAGTTTCCGAGACAGTTGCTAGCAATAGTGTTGCTGGCAGTATGATATTTTATGTTACCGACGCCAACAATAACACAAATCCTATTGCACGTTTTCAAGATATTGGACAAGTAACGTTTGGTCCAGTTTATACTACTGATACTGGAACAGCTCGTTTAGTGGTTCGCCAAACTGGTGTTACGACTTATAATAATCCTGTGGGAAGATTTGACAACTTCTACAGTGATGCTAACGGACCAACAATCAGTTTCAACAAAGCCAGAGGCTCTTATGCCAGCCCTGTAGCTGTACAATCACAAGACGAACTAATGACCTTAGTTGCTCGCGGATATTACAACACTACTACAGCATCACCAGCAGGTGCCATTGACATTTATGTAGATGGAGCACCTGGCAGCAACTATGTACCAGGCGCTGTTAGAATTAAAACTACAAACAGTAAAGGTGTATTAACTTCCGCTTTAGTAATCGATAGTACACAAACTGCAACATACAGCGGCAACGTTGTGGTAAATGGCACATTAGTAGTTAATGGTCCTACTGTTACTACAAATGCCAGCACTATAAATGTAGAAGATAAACTAATGAAGTTGGGCTATCTAACTGGTTCAACTGTAAGTCCTACTGGCTATATTTCTTCTGTTACTAGCGGTACAGCTGGAATGACATTTATATCTAGCGGAACTAGTGTTAGTGCGGCATCTACTTACACCAATGTAAGTCCTATAGCTACAAGTGGAACTGGTATTGGAGCAGTATTTACAGTTGCTAAAACAGGCAGTGCCACATATTACAATGTTTCAAATGTCACAATAGCTTCAGGTATTGTTGGCAACATTAAAGGTGCTTTACTATCTCCTACATTAACTGCATCGGCAAATGCCGCTTCAGTAGGTGGAACTCAGACAATAGCCTATGCCTCAGGCGAGACTCTAACAGTGTCTAGCGGTAGTCCATCTGGTACTTCAACATTTAGCCCAGTATTAACAACTTATGGTTCTTTCAATGCAAGTGCAATTTCATCCAGTGGTCTTATAACCCTAAATAGTGGAACAATTACAGCTATTAAAGGCACTAGCATTACATTTGCCGCAGGGTTGACTGGAGTAACTGGAATAACCCCTGGCGGAACTTATTATGTATTGAATAGTGTAACATCAAGTACAAGTGTACAGATTACCAATTCCTATGCCAATGCTGTTTCAGGTACAAGCATGAGCGGTATAACTGGTACACCTGGAGGCGTGACTAGTCTCACTGTTGGTACAACCTACGCATCGGTTGCCAGTGTAACACTAGTTACTGGAGGAACATATACTGGCACTTATAGTACATCTGCACAAGTTCCTTCAACAAGTGTATCTAGTGGATCTGGATTGTTATTAACGCTAACTTATACTACAACACCAAGTGGTGGTACAACTTATAGCGTATCTGCAGGTGTAAGTATTGCTAGCGCAGGTACATATACAGGTGTGACTCAAAGCACAACAACTGGAACAGGTACAGGTGCGGCATTTACTGTGGTTAAAACTGGAACAAGTACTAGTTATTATAGTAATGTTACTATAACTGTAACAAGTTTTGGTACTGGTTATGCCATAGGAGATACTATTGTATTGCCTGGTAGTTTGCTAGGCGGTGTAAACATAGCTAACGATTTATCAATCATAGTACAAAGTGCGCTAGGGAGCCCATGGACTGGAACCTTAAGCTCAATGCCAAACACTACAGGTTTAATTGCTGGAGCAACAGTTACAGCAACCAATGGAGGATCTGGCGGAACACTAGGAAGTGGTACTACAGTTATCAATACTGTTGCAAGTTCTACCAGCATAACATTTACCAGCACAGGAGGAACAACTCCAGTCAATGGTAATATTATTAATCTAACACAAAGCGGAATTATCAATACTACTATAACAGTTACCACATCGGGATCAGGTTATAGTTTAGGAGATACTGTTACATTGCCAGGAGCAAGTTTAGGCGGAACAACTCCTGCTAACAACTTAGTTCTAACTTTATTCAATAATTCTACAAGTCCATGGACAGCTACCGTGATAGCTATGAGCGATACAGTAGATTTAATTCCTGGAAGTGTTATCACAGCGACCACTCCAGCAACAAGCACAGGAGTTATAACTGCAACAGCAACTACTCACTCTACTGCTAATAATACTAGTGCTACATTCCAAGGAACAACATTGACTCTTAGTGGAACAACTACTGGAACTTTTGTGCCTGGTATGTATTTAACTGGTGGTGTTGGTGTTCTAGCTGGCACATATATCGTGAGCGGTGGTGGAAATACTTGGATAGTCAGTCAATCAGGTAATACTTTAAGTAGTGGTACTGTATATGGTACCTTAAATGCTATAACAGTTTCTAGCACTAGCAACTTGATCGTAGGAACGGTTATCAATCCTCAAACATCGATTGGTGGATTAAATGGTGGTGGATTCTACTATGTAGATAATATTATAAGTGGCACACAGTTTTCAGTAACCTACACACAGTTTGGAACAGGTGATCAAGCACTAACAACCACAACCAACCAAACTGTACTATTAAACTTCCTAAATGGTAACCTAGGAGCAGGAGGCACTTACACAGTTGCAAGTATTCTAAGTGCAACCAGTATGACTGTTTACTCTACTGGTGGTACCGTTCCATTGATTGGTCCTATAACAAACATTGCCACAAACGGTTCTACAGATGCAACTGCTAATGGTGGCGGTATACAAGTATATGGTGGTACAAATAAAACTTTTACTTGGTCTAATATAACAGCGGCATGGACATCTAGTGAAAATATCAGTTTGGCTAACACAAAAGCATACGAAATAAATGGTGTTAGTGTACTTAATTCAACTTCGCTAGGAGCCACAGTAGTAAATTCTAGTTTGACCAGTGTTGGCACATTGACTAGTTTAAGTGTAACTGGTACTATAACTAACGGTGGTACGCTATCAACCGCCGCAACTACTGCTACTTTGTACAATACAGCGGCATTAACAGTAAATGCATTTGGTGCGGCAACTACTGTTAATCTAGCATCGGGTTCGGCTTCGGCTACTACATTGTATTTGGGTGCAAATACAAACAATAACCTTTTAAGTATTTTAGGAAATGGTACAAGTGGTACAGCAACCATAACATCAAATGTAACTACCGGCACTGCTAACTTGTTTGCAGGTGTAACTGGTTCTATAAACTTTGGAGGAATTACCTGGGCAGGTGCTAATAATAGTGCATTAATAGTTAATAATGGCGGACTACAATTTAGTAGTGCAAGTGCAGTAGCGGCTGCTGGTACAAATCAAGGTACTGCTACACAATTATATGCTGACAACAACTTTATAACCAGTGGTACTGGTGGTGTTATATTGCCTGCGGCTACTACAGGTCGTGAAGTTTCAGTTACTAACAATACTGGCGCATCAATTAATGTATATCCACAAGGCACACATACTATTGAAAGTGGATCAGCTGGTGTACCTACCGTGTTGCCTAACTTGGCTACAATTAGTTTAATGGCTAAATCAGGTAACAACTGGTGGACTATTCAACCAGTTTATAATGGTGGAACTGGTGTTTCTATTACTCAAAGTGCTAAC
>Ga0214166_1000462_pt1 | contig 20409 bp, 20 predicted proteins | sample TroBogepilimnion_27_FD_153005 | JGI IMG/M metagenome (GOLD analysis project Ga0214166, IMG submission 153005) | Freshwater microbial communities from Trout Bog Lake, WI - Practice 18AUG2009 epilimnion v3 | ecosystem: Environmental > Aquatic > Freshwater > Lake > Epilimnion/Euphotic zone ...
TCATGCCCCCACCTTACACCTGCAGGGGGCTAGGCTGGCAAATCTACGCCTGTGGCGTGGCAGAGTTGGCTGCAAGTGTGGCTAGATAGGCTTGGTAGTCTGAGTTGGCAGGGTCGGTGGGGATAAACCAAATTGTTCCATCTTCTGCCGTCATTTTAATAATTGGCGATGATGGATTGTAAGGATTATCTAATTTTTCATAAGTATTCATTACAACTCCGCACTAGCAATAAAATATGCAACAACCGAATGTCCAGCACTTACACCAGTATCTACCTGACTAATAACCGCCGGATATGAACCATAGATTGTGGCAGAAACATCAGTTGATGAATCTTCATCATAGATTTTGCCGCTTGCTCCCGTTTGAGGACTATAAATAGTTGCACTTGGGGTGGTTCGCATGGTTACTGGCAGCCAAGCACTTAGAGATGTTCTTGCCCCATTGTAATTAGCAATTCCTCTGGTAATGCCTGTGTAAGCAGCCGCACCCGCAATGCCCGTTATTGATTTGTAGTAATACCTCTGGCAGAGGGCTAACTCTCCTTGGAGTGTGGCACCTGTTCGGCTGAATGGGGTTGCTACTGAACCAAGTTCTAACTGTACGCCAGTAAATTGAAAGTTAGCACCATTTACAGTTGAGTTTGAATTACCAAATTCAATAGAAAATGATGTTGCATTTGATGGAACTGTAAAGGTTAAAGGATTTCCAGCAGTCCACGATGTAGTGTTTGTTAAAGTGCTTGATGCAATAGATGTACGAGTATTGTATGGGGCAAGATTTCCATCTGTTGCAGTTGAATAATAAGCCGTTACAGTCCAAGCGCTTGAAAAGTTTGTTGGTATTTTGTAAAGGTAGGAAAGCGTTACTGTTTTTCCAGCCATTCTCAAAACATCTGAAGTTTCCAAAAATTGAGCAATAAAGTAATTTGTTGAACTAGCACTTGATTGGGTAATGCTTTGGTAATAACGAAAACCTGTTGGTGGATTAGATGTACCCTGAGCAACAGTAAACGCCTGACCCGAGCCAAAACCAGTAGTGAACCAACGGTCAAGACCGTAAGCATTTCCAGTTCCTAGCGATTGGCTAGTACCGCGTTGTGCTAATTCCATCGCTCCGTTAATTAAAAAGTTCTTACCAGCAACCACAGGAGCTACTGCTCCACCCGTATTCTGCTCAACTGTTGAAGTTAATTGTGCGCGACTCATTATTCACCTGCCTGTGGTGTTGTAGGAATGGAAGACTCGGATGGGAGTGTGTTTTGTGCCGCTAACTGGGCATCGTAATACTCTTTGGTCATTGATTGATATTGATTTGGCGCTACTTCAATTTGCACCCAATCAACCATTGTTCCATCTTGTGCTTGAACTTGAAATGTAATCATTTATAACTCCGCACTAAATCCGAGATAACCGCTTGTTGTGCCTTTGGTGTAAGCCCAAACCACAGTTCCAGAAAATCCAGACCCGCCAAATGCAAGTTCGGATTGATCTTTGCCGCTTCCGTTAGGTTGAAAAGCAATCGTGCTAGGTGTTTGGTCTGCACCAAAAGCAGAGAAAGCAACATTTGACCAATCAATAGTTCCTGATGGGGCTACTCTCATTGTTACTGGATGCTTTACGATAATAAAAGCATTTGTTGAACCTGTAACATAACCAGAACCTAAAATTTGATAGGGTTGGTCGCCGCCTTGTCGCCAGTAGTACCTTTGGCAAGCCGCTAACTCCCCCTGAAGTGTGCCAGTAGCAGTTGTGAATGGGGTGGCTACTGAGCCTGCTTCTAACTGTACGCCCCAAATGTCAAAAGTATTTACGCCACCAGCAAGGTTAATATCTATTTCAAGATAAGAACCTGTTCCAATAGTTTTACCTGAAATACTTGGGATTGTGTAAGTACCGTAAACTCTTGTCCAGTTGCTTGAAATGGTTGCGCTACCGATTGGTGTAAATCCAACTGCGCCAGAACCACCGCTACCAAAGTTCTGATACATATTTGAGCCACCAAAAGAGGTGGTAGTGGATGACCTAATCCAGAATGAATAAGTAATAGTTTGACCTGCAAAAACCCTTACATCTTCAATTCTTTGTTGCATCAATACATAAGTATTTCCTGTACCAGCAGCGGTTGTTGCTATACGAAGGAAAGTTCCAGATTCATAACCTGTTGGGCTATTTCCTGGAGTCATAACTTGCTGAGATACAGTTCTTGTTGCTCCCGAACCGTCATAACCGATTAACCAACGGTCAAGCGTATAACTGGCTGAAGCGGGGTTGCTGAAAGTAGTACCGCGCTGCGCTATTGCGAAATCACCGTTTAGAATTTTATTACGGCCAGCCAAGAATGATGGGCCAGACCAAGACACTCCACCACCAGCAGAAGAGTTTGCCACGAGTGTTGACCCGTCAGCGCCTACGTTTAAGGTGCCTACGGTGCTGGCACCAGTGCCTAGAGCTAGATCGCCTTTGGCGGTATAGGTAGATAGTGGTACAGCATTGGCTACGCTAAAGGCTGTGAAGGCTAGTACTACAAGAACATCGCCAGCGACTAACGCGGTAAGTCCAGTAATGCTTGAGCCAGTTGAAGCTGTGTAGTCGACGTTGCGTACTAGGAGTACGCCGTTGACATAGACCTGCTCAAAGCCTACTGCGTAGGCAAGAGTAGCGCTGTTATCGTCAGCACCGGACTTGGAGGTTTCACCTCCCGTCGCTGTGTAGCGGTACATAGTAATGTTAGCCGTGGCAGTTATGACTGTCCAAGCTGTTCCATTCCATACATACATGGTGTTGTTAGATGAGTTCCAGTATTCGGCTCCGGTTGCTAGGGCACCACCTTGATTGTTTAAGGTAGGCGGTGACGATTTAGCACCCAGATACTTTTGATCGATACTGGTAAAGGATGAGGCTGATGATGTAGCTGAGGTAGCGGCTGCAGTTGCCGATGCTGCTGCTGATGTAGCAGAAGTAGATGCTGCGGTAGCAGATGCTGCAGCGGATGTAGCTGATGTAGCAGCAGCCGTTGCTTGTGCAGCAGCTCCTGAGTAAGCACCGCCAGCTCCAGTTGCCGAGATGGATGCAGAGTTGGCATAGCCAGATGCAGAGGTAGCGCTAGCAGCAGCAGAGGTAGCAGAAGTAGCAGCACTGTTTGCGCTAGTTGCTGCAGCAGTAGCGGAAGCAGCAGCGCTGGTTGCTGATGTAGCAGCAGCAGCCACGCTAGCCGTCATGGATGCTGCAGAAGCAGCAGCGCTAGAAGCGCTGGTTGCAGCTGAAGCAGCCGATGTGGCAGCAGCAGATGTGTAGGAAGCAGCAAGTGTGGCAGAAGCAGCAGCAGAAGTTGCCGATGTTGCAGCGCTTGCAGCAGAAGTTGTGATGGTTGCTACCGAGTTAGCAGCAGTAGTAGCACTGGCTGCAGCAGCGGTGGCTGAGTTAGCAGCGGAAGTAGCACTGGTTTGCACTGAACTAAGGTATGTAGCAGCACTAGTAGCACTGGTAGCAGCAGATGCAGCTGAAGTTGCTGCAGCCGTTGCAGAGGCGGCAGCAGACGTTGCTGAAGTTGCAGCAGCAGTCTGGCTTACGAGGGCGCTAGAGGCGCTTGTAGCCGCGCTAGCAGCGCTTGTAGAGGCAGCTGTAGCAGATCCTAGGATTGCATCTACATAACTCTTAGGAGTAGCAGATGAGGTAGACATGCCTGCAGAAGACAAGCCAGTGATGACCGGTGTGCCACCGATTGTAGGGCTGGTCAAGGTCTTGTTTGTCAAGGTTTGGGTAGCGCTGTCAAGGATCACTGTGCCTGAAGTATTAGGCAGGGTGATGGTGTTGTCCTGTGTCGGATCAACTACGCCAAGGAATGTCTGGTTGCTATCTACTGTAGAACCTTCAAAGGAAATACCTGAGTCAGCCTCAGCAGTAGAGGTGAGGATAGGGGAAATAAGAGTCTTGTTGTAAAGAGTCTGGGTATCTTGGGTACCTACGACAGCCGATGTGTTGCCTAGACCGTGTACTCCCATGGTAGCGACTTCGTGGGTGTTAGCCTCACGTAGGTCACGACCGATAACCATGTGACGGACAACGGCACCAGCTGAGTGATCCTGTGCTGTGGACCCATCTACTGCACGAGTGATTGTGATGTTATTGCCAGAGACGGCAGTAATATCTACAATTTCTTCAAGTGATGTATCTGGATCGATAACAATGGTAAAGGTTTGACCCGCTGAGATTGTTACTCCACCAAGCAAGGTAGTCGCTGAGTTAACAGAGGCTACCGTAGCTGTATCGATAAGAGTAGATGAAAGAGTGGTCTGTTGGGACCGCGAGGAGTACTTACGAGGTGTCTGGGCTGTCATCGTCTACCTTATCGAGAGTAGTGGGTACGGGTAGGGTAATTAAGCTTCTGCTTCAAGGACTCGTCCTCAAGGCGTTGCTGGTACATCATTTGTAGCTGCTTGGTCACATTGATACCTGTGCCATAAGGACGCTTGGAATCGTATTCATCGGCAGCAGCAGAGGTCAAAGACATACGAGCAGGATCGATAAAGGATGACAAACGGTAAGTAGCACCGTAGATAATGACATCTCGCATAGAAGATGGAAGGGTGGTTACAGCCTCAAAGTTATCTGTCTCGTTGACAAGGAGCGATGGCTGCTTGGCATAGACACAGTGAACTGTACGACCCGGAAGGATGTTGTCATATAGTGAGACAGTCTTAGCGTAACCCGGTGTGAATCCATCAGGGGATTCAACTGACCAAGTAGCCTGATCTGCTAGTGGATCCCAACGCCATTGGCGAATTGGTAGCCATTCCTTTGTAGGACCAACAGTCTGCCATGACATGTGCAAGATCTGGGTTGCTTCTGATGGGATCTGGTAGGTAGTACGAGATGCCAAGAAGCTGAAGTCTGTAGAGCCAACTCCGAATACCTTTGGGTATACAGCAGAGATGGTGTCGTTAATAGCACGGGTAACCGCTACGCGTGGAAAGGTGGGGGTAACAATAATCTGAGCATTGGCTGAGTGTGCAGCAGCGGTTGTACCGTTGTAGCCACGTCCGAAAGGAGCGATGGTCACGGTGTTAGCCTGACGATCGTAAGCATCTACCCACATCAGTTCGTCATCGATCTCGATGATTCCTGTGCCGATGTTCTGAGTATCGCCTACATAAATGAGTAGGTCTCCAGAGGTGCAAGCCTGAGTCAGGTAGGTAGAACGATCCTGACGATAGGTGAAGCCTTGGATGTTAAGTTTAGTATCGTTGATTAGGTCAGCAAGAGTTGTCATTAGGAGGCAATAGTCCTTAATGCGGTGACCGCTTCGACGTAAGTTGATGGGGAACCGATGGTTCCAATACCGGAGATCTCAGCAAGAACTGAGTTCATTTCACGATAATCTCGTGGTTGGCGAGTAGCGCTGACTTTGTAGTTCAGCGAAGCAATTACGCCTGTGCCTACTGGGGCACCTGTCCATTTATTCACTGCACCTTGGACATCTAGGTAGACAGCGGGACTTGGGTAAGTACCACCATTAGCTAGGCGGTTAAATTCATCTCGGATAGAAGAGCCGGGGAAACCGTAGAGCGTATAGGTTGTGCCGTTATAGACGGCTGTACCATAGGTAGCCATTACTTACCTTTCTTGTTAAGAAGCCCTGCCCGCACGTGGTAGGCAGGGATTCGATTACTTACCTTTTTTGGCTGGTAGAACGTTCTTAAGGTTCGGATTAGCCTTCTTTGCTGCTGGAGATGCCTTGCGAGTTGATGAAGCAAGGATTGCTCCTGCTGACTTCATAGATACGCCAGACTTCTTAGCGATTGACTTTTGGGCGGCTTCAAAGCCCATACCCTTTGCCATTAGTGTTGACGTCCTGCTTCAGGCTGTACGTATACGCCTTCTACAACTTCTCCACCCATAACAGAGCCTTTAACTCCATCAAATGGTTGTGCTACTGGTGCTGATGCTGGTGCAACCCCACCTTTGAAGTCTGCTGTGTTTGCTGCAGAGAAATCGCTGTAAGCACTACGTGTGCTTGGGTTCATCATGTCTGCCATGTTATTTTCCTTTTCCGTATGGGGGTGGTACATCGAAGCCTTTGATGATTGAAGCATCTTGGCCCGGTGCAACTCTGACTGGTGCTGTGATTGTTACTGGTTGCTCACCGCAACCGCATGTCATACACATTTATACTGCTCCTACTTCCTTAAAGACTTCTACTGATTTTTCATTGATGTAAGCTGCTTTAGGCATAGTTTCGCCGTCATAAGGTTTATTGAGAACCTCCGACGCTTGGATAGCTTTTTCGATAGCAGCGGTGCTGGTACCTTCGGGCTTAATACCTTGGCGTCTAGCGTCTCGGTATTTATCCAATTCTTTGTCCCACTTCTTTTGAGTGGTGCCAGATTCGATGATGTGACCTGCAGCATCACCCGTGGCTAGTTCAAGTGTCTTGATCTTGCAACCGAAGCATCCATCCACAAAGGACTTATGACCGTCATGCTCGGTAACTTGATCTGGTTCCCTGAAAGGAACCAATGATGTTTCATCGCATTTTGTGCATCCGTAAAGGGATACTTTCTGCTTCATGTCTCCATCTATAAGGTCGTACTGCCATTTCAAGACCTTGCTAACATGACTATGAGGTGTAAGGCCATTCGTTGATTGGGATGATGTAGTCCCCGTACCCCGCTGCTGTGAGCTCATTTGCTATCTCCTGATTGATGACGTTCTTATATCCGCCCCATAGGACGTAATCGGCTGCGCCAGTCTGATCTTCGGTGGGGTAACGAATCTCAGTCCAGACGTTGTTCTGTCTTAAAAGTGTGATACCGCGGTCTAGGCGAAAGCGGATAAACAATCGTCCGCCACCGGCTGGACCTTCGGAGGTCGTAGGACCAGTGAAGTAATACTGAGTCATGGCACTCCTTGGTTAATAGTCTGTTAATTAAAAGGCCACAAGGCTGGGGGTTTACCCAGCCCTGCAGTCAATCAATTACTAGTGGTTACACGTAGTCAATGCTTGATGATGATTCGACACGGTAAAGTGACTCTTGACGATAGATCGCCCAGCCGCCTACTCCGTACCAACCAAGTGGACGCTGACGCATCAACTTATCAACGACCGGACCGATCACAACGTGGAATTCTTCGGCTACGGCTTCAGACAGAGCTTGCTGTCCTGCGAAGTAGGTGTTGAATACCTTTGTGACTGGTGTTACGGTTACTGTTGCACCTGATGTGACACCAGCTGATGTGACAGCGTTAGATAGTGTCCAGATGAGTCCTGTTGCATCGATTGCTGTAACAGTTGTAGAAGCAGCAATACCTGTAGCAGCAACCTGATCTCCGACGTTGATTGACAACGCACCGGAAGTTGATGATGTTACAGCGATTGTTGTAGCACCTGAAGCAGCTGATGTTGAAGTAGCTGTTGTCCAAGTAGACTGTGTAGCACCTGTCTTAGCTGAAAACATACGAGGTGACTCGATGTAGTACGCACCTTCGTACGAACCAATTTCGCCAGCCCAGATCTCATCTGCAGCTTGGTACTCGTGTGGCTGACGCCATGATCCAACGCCTGTTTCAGAGCGGAGATCAAGGGCAACCTCTGGGTGGATGTACGCAGCGTACATGTTACCCTTGCGAGGAATTGCCTTGTTTGTGCGTAGCTTAGCTGTGACCTTACGGGCAGTAGCTGAGTTAAATGTTGAAGAAGAAGTCAATGAAGCAGTTGATGTAGCTGATCCCGGACGAAGTACGTTTGTACCTGCAGCGAGAACATTCTGAGCAACTGTATCGATCGAGTCTGCCATGTTGAACGCGATGATGTTAGCGATAGCTGGATCTACGTCAGCAAGGCTGAAGAGTTCCAACGCACGTGTTACGAGCACTGCGTTACCATACTCGGCAAGAGTAATGGTTGTGTATGTTGGTGTAGCGAGCGCTACTGCATCCGGATCAACTGTCTCTGTGAGAGAGTTGGTCTGTTGTGTCAAGTCAACGTAACGTTGCAATACAACAGATGAGCCCGGGATGCTTTGACGTGCTGGTGTCTTATCCGCAATGTTACGGATAAGAGGTTGAGCACGGAGCTGGAATTCGATAAGGCGATCATACGCCTTCTGAACTAAACCAGCACTTCCGACTGTACCGCCAAGACTGGTCGAGCCAGTATTTGTATAAGCGTTAGCCATGTTGCACCTCCTATAAGGTTAGAGTTGGGTTGTTATTAAAAGTTTCCGCTGCGAATCATTTCGAGCAGTTCGGCTTCGCTAGCATTAGCGACCCTTGCTGCAATATCTTCGTCACGGCCGGGTGTTACTGCACCCTGCGTAGCAATGTCCTGCTGGCGTAATGCCGCACGGTCAATTTGCTGTTGAGGGTCTGCCTGCTTTTGCACAGTCAACCCAAAAAGATCCGCATTATCATCGAGCCAGTTATTGACTGACTCCTCGTTAACGCTGTCTAAATCTTTTAGGATAAGTCGTGCCGCTTTAGGACTGACACCCTGTTGATCAAGGACTTTATGAACGATCTGCTCGCGCTGTACTTTGGATACTGACTCAAAGCGCTCAGCGAGGTCTTTGTTCTCTTTCTCTTTTGCTCGAAGTGCTTTACGCAACTTCTTAACAAGGTCATCACCGCTAGATGAATTGTTGTTATTCAAGCTCTGATCTTCGAGATCAAAGTCATCTTCATCGTCCCAATCGTTTGTTGCCATAGCAACCGTTCTCCCATTCTGTTATGTGTATCGCAGACCGCACGGACCATTCGGGGAAATGACGTGGCTTCTACTACCGGTCTATGTACGCTATCTCTGCCGGTGTGTGAGATAGGATTCTGTTTAGAACTTACCTTGCATTGACTTTCTCAAGGTTTGGACGTTAGGGTTAATGCCTGATTGACCTTGGAAGTTAGCGGTTTCATAGGCGCTAAGCTTTTGTTGGGTTAGGGCTGCTTGTCCGTTGTTCAGTAGGTATTGCTGTTCGGCACTCTGCTGGTTGTAATTCAAGCCAGTCTGATTGCCGTAGATGTTAGAAATGTTGGTAGCTGCAGGAAGCACATTGGCTACTTTGCCAAAGCCTGTCTGGGCTGTGGCTTGGGTAACGCCAGCTCCATAGAGAGCTTGGCTGTTAGCCACTGTGTTAGCCAGTCCTTGACGAGCAGCTTCAGCACCGATCTGTGAAGATCCGACTTGCTCTTGAAGCAAGGTGCTTGAGATCGTAGGATCCAATACATGGGCTACCATCTGCTGTGGGCTGATGCCGTAGTACTGCTGCAAAGCTGCGGTATAGTACGGATCAGCGTTAGCTACGCTAGCCTGTGCTAGGTTGATACGAGATTGAACCTCAGAGGTGCTAAGGTCAGAACCGATAAGGTTGCCGATAGCAGCTTGCGTGTAGTACTGAGGTGGAAGTCCAGCATCCTTCATCATGCCTGTGATCTGGTTCTCGTAATCGAGGTAATCAGCAGGGGACAAAACGTTAAGTCCAGCTTTAAGACGCTGAGTGTTTCCTGAGAAACGAGTCATGTAGGCTTGGCTGGTCTGAAGATCAAGGCTGATAGCATCGGAACTCATGCCACCCATGGCATCGTTCTTGATGATTGCTTGCAGGGCAGCTGATGATGAATCAAGCTGACCAGTTACAGGATCTGTTTTGTAGATACCGTAAGAAGTAAACAAAGCGTTAACCGTGTCGTAGACACTTTGACGCTGTGTTTGTACACCAGCATCTAAGCCTGAAGAAGTACTGACGTTAGTTGTACCATCTGAGTATGTGATGGTGGTTACATCTTGCCCTTGAGCGTTAACCGATGTGCTACTGCCAACCACTGTCTTGCCACCGTTACCAGCAGCGGAAGAACCAGCAGCGGAAGAACCGCCACCAGAAGATGAGCCAGTGCTATACAATCTCCAAGAACCGCCACCGCCTGCGCTGCTAATCCATGTATATGTGTATCCCGGAGGAGCTACAGGTTGAGTGCCACGGTCAGAAAGATTGGGCGAAGTAGACGCAGCAGGTGTTGAAGTAGCAGCTGGAAGACCCATTTGCGCTAGGGATGCATTGATTGCAGCCATGTCTGAGGCATTAGATGCCATAGCAGCTTGGTTATTTGAAATCTGTACGGCTGCTTGTTGAGCTGGAGTTTGGTAATCTAATTGAACCGCTTGCTTGTTAGTTGCCATTAGGTTGCCACTCCAAAGTCTTTAAGAATGCCGTGTGCGATACCAGTGACTGTGTCACGGGCGTTGTTCGTGTACTGCCAACGAGGGTCAGAACGAAGGTTCTGTTGGAACTGCCACATAGATGTGGGAGTCGCAGTACCGTCTGGTCCGATAGTCGTACCTAAGGCTTTTTGAATTGTTGGATCTTTTGAGAAATCAATAGATGCAGGATCTAATTCAAGAATGCTGCCCATTTGCTGAACATAAGGATCAGCGATCTGCTTCATGGTCATGCCTTTGTCGATCAGCCCAGCAAATCCTGAGTATTGGCTTTTAGCCATATCACGAAGATGTTGCTGATAAGTCTCAATGGTTGCACCAGAGCTAGGGTCATTAACCGCATTGGCAGCCGAGGTAATGTAATCATCGCCTACATTGACACCCATGTCTTGAGCTGTACTACGAAGGCTTTGCTCAGTGGTGATACCAGCACCGGCAGTAATAGGGATCTTGGAGTTGACTGCAGTCTGAGTGATCTTAGACTGAAGCTTGGTCTGGTAATCAGATGATCCGTAAACGCTTGCATCAAAGGCTTGGTACATCGAAGCTGTGACAAGATCATTAAGATTCTTGTCATCAGGAAGGGTATAGCCAAGCTTGGTAGCCTCTGCTTGAATGGCTTGCTTGCGGATTTCAAAGGCAGCCTGATAGTTAGCAGGGTTTGTGAACTGGGCTTCAGCGGCTAGAAGTCCTTGACCGCCATTGGCTTTGTACCAGTTGCTAGATTGAAATAGGGTATTAAAGTTAGTTGGGTCAGAAGACTGAAGGTAACCCTTATCAATGGCTGTCTGAAGCACCCAGCCAAGAGATCCTTTAGGGGAATACTTCTTGCCAGTGGTAGGGTCTGTTACATCGTCTTGATGCCAGAAAGCATAGGCTCCGGAGTATTGATTCTGGAGGATGTTAGATGTGGCATTGATGCCTTGGAGTAAACCGCCTACTGCATTTTCAGTAGCTGTTGAGGCAGAGGTGTTTGCTGGTGTTTTAGCTTTGTCAGCCATTATACTCCTGCCATATTAGATGTGGCTAGCTTCTGCATCATGTCGAATGCAGTACCAGCTGCGGTGTAGGCGTTGTATTCACCTGATTGGCGAATCGAATTCTCTACGAATTGGTTCTCAGTAAGGTCATTGCTTGTTGAGTTGTAGGTCTGACCAGACTTAACACGGGATACTGTTCCGCTAGTTGGGTTAGTAGCCGGGGTATAGCTGGTAGAACCCGTCTCATTCATGGTTGGGTTAGCAGCGGCATACTTGAGGTATGCGTTGCCATAAGCAGCCAGTTCTTGATCACTAGCCTTGCGTCCCATGAACTGAAGGAATAGATCGTTAACCACGTTATTGCTAGCCACGACGTTAGGCTGATCACGGCTGACACGGCTGTAAGTGCTGTTAGCAAAGTAAGGGCTAGAAGCAATGGAATCTTGCTGTCCCATAAATGCTCTAATGTCTACAGGAGCACCTTGGCTAAGACCAGATGTAGGGTTGCTAGCCTGTTGCATAGCCCCTTGAAGGGCTGTTGCATCGGCTGTAGTGAACTTAGAACCTAGCTTGAGTTGGTAGTTCTTGATGCCAGCAGCATCGTAGTAACCGCCAGCTGCTGCGTTCGTACGCAGAGCATCAGCCATGTTCTGGTTAGCTGACAAGAATAAAGAAGCCATGTAGGTAAGACCGTCAACTGTAGATGGCAAAGGCTTACCATCTGATCCAACCATTGTCTTGCCGTTAGGCATCTTGGTTGGGTATTGAGCTGTCTTCCAAGCATTGGTAGCTGAAGTCGTTGTACCTGTGGTAATAACACCACCAGTATCTGCAGCAAGACCTGCAGGAGCAGTGCCTGTTGTAGTTGTCTGGGTGTTTCCTGTGGTAGTGGTTTGGCTACTGCCACCCATAGTACCGGGACCAAGACCTAACGCTCCAGCAGCTTTGGTATCTGTAGTAGCTGAACTACGAGCAAATTTAGCCATTACTTCACTTCCTCAATAGGTCCAAAAGTAGATTGATAGAACTTCTTGTAGAAGCCCAAGAAACGCGGATCGGCTTTAGATGTAGGCGTTCCCATGGCAATCGCCACTGCCTTATCACGCATCTTCTGAGTATCAGCAGCCACTGTGTTGATGTCCTTGGTTGTATTGATCTTATTTAGGACTACGGTTGCTTGATCAAAGAATGATTGATAGTTGGCATAGTTCCAGTCGTTAGACTGATCCAAGCGGTTCATTGTCTTGGTAAGAGCATCATTCTTTAGTTCATAACCAGCTGTGCTTCCGCCAGCTTCATAAGCTGGATAGAGCAAACCAGCGTACTTCTCAATACTTGAAGCATTGATTTTAAGGTTTTCGATTGTACGTGGAATGTAGGTTCCAGCTGGAAGTGCTTGAGCCCATGTCAACTTACGGCTAATAGCCGGAGCCAAGTAAGACTTAGCCAAGGTAACAAAGTCAAGACCTTGCTGAACTTGTCCTAGATCGCTAGTCGTGTTTGAGTAGTTAATAGCACGACGAGGAGGATTCTTGAAGATGTCAGAGTTAACAAAGTTAGCGAAATGCTGTGCTTCGTTAAGGATCTTAAGCCATCCGGCTTGTGCCGTTTCTGGCAAAGTTCCCTGACCCCATACGTTCTGACCAGTCTCTGGGTTGTAACCCACAAGCAAAGCGTTCAACTCTGACCATGCTGGAATCAAGCCCTTAAGGAGCTTGGTAGCCTGTGAAGCGTTATCAGAGGTAATAGCCTGCGGCGCGAACATGTTCAAGATGGTGTTGATGTACTGAGAGTTAATACCACCAAACTGTCCTAGACCAATTCCATGGTCAAGGGCGTTCAGTTGCTTAAGCTCTGTAATCAAAGCAAAGTTCTTATCTAGCCAGTTACCGATAGCGTTGTTTTTATTGAAGGCAAATTCATGCCCATCAATCTTGACGCCATGCTGATATACCTGTAAAGCCTGATTAAGGATTGCTGCTTTACCTGTGTTATCTAGGATGTAACCACCGATGTTGCGGTAGAGAGTCTTGTTAAATGAGAATGGATAGAAGACTGTAGCGATGCTCTTCTCAAAGGCGGTACGATCTCCGTAGCCGTTGATTTTCTCAAGTTTGCCAGCAATCTCTTCGTCGCTAAGACCCATCTCTTTGAGATGTTGGGCTTGCCACATCATGCTGTGCAAAGGATTGTAGAAGTTGAAGATGTCACTTTTAGCCAATGTGCCGTCAAGCTCACTAGCGCCAGACATCTTGCTACCAAATTCCTCTGGGATCAAGCGCTTGGTAAGATCAAATGCATCCTGCAAGCGACCTGTACGCATCAAAGATAGGTAAGGGTTAGCAGTCGCAGGGATGCCTTCTAAGGCAGCCTTAAGGTTAGTCTTAACCATACGACGGATACCAAATAGTGGGTTCAGATCAAAGCGGAACTTATCGCGTAGAGCGATCATGTTCTGTCCTAGACCAGCTGTGGCATCAAAAAGACCCCAACGAGCTGAAGATTCTCCAGCAGGTAGCGCTGTCTTACCCATGAATGACATAGCACCCTTGGCAATACCAGCGGTAGAAGCACGAAGTACATCTTCAACTTTACCTAAGCCTACGTAAGTAGCCTTCATCTTTGCATCAGATGCAAGGATATGGGTGATAACCGCGTTAGCTGTAGCACGATCCATCAAAGGAAGTTCGTATCCAAGCTTGCTATCTGGGTTGATAGGCTGCATGAGGATCTTGCGCATGCTTGCAGTGCTGAGATTGTTGACAGTAGTCTCAGCGCTTTTAGCAAGCTGAGCCTTAGTGCGCTGTTCTGCACGAGCTGTCTCAATTGCAGTTTCATCGCCAGAAGCGAGAAGCTCTGCATTGGCAGGATCTTCATTAAATATCTTGTCGGTCATAGGTGTAGCGCGGTTGTAAACAACGCTGAGTGCACGCTTAGGAATGGTCATCGCATCTTGGAAGATGTGACCTACTTTACCTAGCTTTGCACCTTCTTTAGCCGCACCTTGTGAGAGCAGGTTCAGTACATCGCGTCCGTTCATATTGAACGGTAGCTTTGTTCCTGTCTTCAAAAGCCATTCATCGATAGCCGCTGCGCGTTGAGCACGGCGTACTTCAAAGACGTTAGTGTCCTTGATAGCATCCATGCCTAGACCTAAGCCACGGGCTGCATTACGGATAGCGTTGTTGTTGTCTTCGACAACGTGTGGAGGAATGATCGACTTCTCATAGGCATGACCGATGCCGGTACCTAGAGCTGGACGCCATCCATGAGCCTTAACAGCCTCCCAAGCATCATGTGCTTCCTGAGGAGCGTTATCAAGAAGAGATGCCTCTGAAGCCTGTGTTTGTGAGCGCTTCCAAAGTGCGTACATCATCTGGATTGGATCTTCTAGAAGAGATACTGTCTTAGGAGACATACCTAGCTTCTCGGCAAGAGCCTGACCTTGCTTCCAGATTTCATGTTCTTTACCACCGATAGGCATAGGTTGCAGAGCATGAGGAGCCACTTCTGGGGCTACGTTATTTCTAGCTTCCATCTCAATAGTTGAGAACATGTTAGCTACTTCTTGGTCGTGACCAAGCTTTGAGTATTTGCTAGCCATCTTGCGTACAGCGTTCTGGATGTCTTGTTGAGTCTGGTATTCCGGACCAACAAATCCAAGCTGTCCACGTCCCACAACGTTATTGTGGAAGATAGTGCTAGGCATAAAGCTATCTTTGGCAAGTGCTGGATCTACGCGTACCTTGACAGCAGTGGCTGCTTCAGGCTTAATAACATGAAGGGTCTTGCCATCCTTGTTCATGTACTTGAAACCAGAGGATTCAGTCTTGCTCATCGCATCGCGTGTTACTGCAGCGATACGCTGATCTACTTGCTGCTTGTTAAGCTTGCCAGCAGCTGTAAGCGCTGTGCGGTAAGCATCAAGGACTTCTTGTCCTGTGTAGTTAAAGTCATCTTTGAGAGCCTTACGAAGCTGCTCATAGCCCTTTGATACCTTGCCCGGGATAGCACCCTTTTCAAGATAACGAAGAGTATTGGGAGTATCTCCCGGTTCCATAACGCCTAGCTCATCAAGAGCCTTATTGATGTCACCTGAACGACCCATGTTGCTGCCGATAACTTCTTTGATCGCATCAGCAATGGCATTGCTTTCGCCACGCTTGTTAAGATCTAAGATCTTGGCTGATGCCCCCGAAGGAGACACATGAGTAAGGTTGTAGGTATTCTTCTTAGAGCGGCCTACCCAGTTGGTGTCATCTGTAGCCTTGATACCAGAACCGTAAGGTCCATTCTCGCTAAGCATCCATGTCTCAGGAGCGTGGTCATCTACCTTGTCATTGAGGTGATAGAGAGCCTTGGTATTAGCAGTGTTATCAAAAGTAGGGTTCTTGTTCATGTCAGCGGCTAAGCGCTCGCTGCGTAGGTCTTCAGCCTTGGTTACAGCACTGGACCCGAAGACAAACTTCTTGTTCTCTTCTTTGAGGAGAGTCTCAAGATCTGAACGCAAAGCGGCAATCTTCTGACGAGCTGCGATCCACTTCTCTTTACCGGCTTTGCCAGTCTTGAATTCAGGTAGAACTTCGCCAGTAGCCTTCTTGTCAAGGTAGTCGAAGTTTTCCTTCATAAAATGGGTGATCATGTCATTGGATTGACCAATAAATGAGTTGCGAGCAAAGTTGGCAATGTGATCTTCTGAGTATGCATCTTCTGCGTACTTCTGACCAGCCTTGAAGTAGTCATCTGTACCTGCTTCAAACTTGCCATCTTTAACATCTTGAGCAAGTCGAGTCTCAGCGTAGTGATAAGCAGCGCCTTTATTGAGGTACTCGTTGTAGATGTTGGTAGCTTCAGTCTGACCAAAGGCTTCAGTCATGTCTTTGACAGACAATCCTGTAGCTTGCTTGAAAGCATCGCCTACGCCTGCGGTAGCAAGGCTATCCTTGAGAGGAGTAAGAGCTCCTTCAATAAAGTTACCTGCGTGAACAGAGCCAGCATTGCCCATGAAATGTCCACCAGCAGACATGCTGATTGCATTCAAGGCTTGTCCAAGCATGCCTGAGTAAGGTGCTTGGTGTGCTAGATCATAAGTAGCGGGTGTCCCACCGCTAAGCTTGTCTTCAGCTTCGCTGATAGCAAGGCTTTTGATGCCTGTGCTGAATCCTTGAGATGCCAATGCGTTGGTAACTTGGCGAGCAGGGATACGGCTAAGAGAAGCAATAGTGTTTTTAAGCACTGCATACTTGCTACCTTCGGTAGGCAATTTAGCAATCAAAGGTAATAGGTTGCGAGCACCGGGAACTCCGTTAAGGAGGTTCAATACACCGGAGCCTTCAGCGCCTTTAGCAGCATCTGGAGCAGCATTGTAAAGCCATTTAACGAAACCAAAGCGTGGAGTAGCAGAAAACTCTTCAGGCAAGCTACGAGTAATCATAGATTGAGGCTCAGTAGCAGTCTTCTTGACAAGGGCTGCAACTTTTTGAGCAACGTTAGCGTCCTCAGGGACACTTCCCTTAATCATTCCGCCAGCTACGTTCTTGACAACGCCAGAAACGCCAAGTGCACCGTCAATGACGGATGCAAACTGGAACATGTTTCCGATGTCAGCGATAGAACGACGTGTCATTCCTTGCTGCATAACTTGTTCTGTGGTGGTATTGCCACCAAGATCGTTTTCGATACGGGCTACGTTGGCTGCTTGGTTCTCGTCAGGAGAACTTCCGTGGCCTACGCCGAAATCGTTCATAATAGAACCAGCTTGGTCAGCCATAATCTGGCGTCCAGCACGTCCTAGGTTCTCTACCCAACCGACTATCTGAGGCGCTACCTTAGCTAGGCTAGCTTCTCCGAGAAGTGGGGAGATGATCTTCATGGCAGATACGTTGCCAAAGCCGGGAACGTTGAATTGATCGTTCGCTAAACGGCGTAGTTCATTTGTCCATGATGAAGTCCAGTTACCCTTAACCAAAGGTTGTCCTGTATTAGGGTCAATACCGTAACCTTTAAGCTGCATGCTAGCCTGAACATCGTTGATGTTCGAGGTAACTACAGGTGGGTGTGAATACTGGTTATGAGCCCATGATAGAGCCTTCTGAATAGGCGTCTCAACTGCATGAAGCAAAGGATCTGAAAGGAATGTAGAGCCTTCTAAAGGCTTTGTCATCATTGCTAACTTCATTGTGTCAGCGTTGGTAGCCATGTTCTGAGTGCTACCACCAGCAGGGCTGGCTACGTGAGCAGCAAGAATTGGGTCCATCCACTGTGTGTGACCTAGAGCAGCAAGAGTATTGATACGATCGCCAACAAGATCCGCTGAAGGATTACCTGATGGTGATACCGGAGGCAATGGAGTTACATCAGACATGTGTTACCCCTGTTGTGTCGGTGGTGTTGGCGCTACGTTGCCCGGGATTCCTTGAGGAGCTGATGGTGCTACAGCACTAGCATTGCTCAAGTGAGCCTGCAAAGCGTTGCGGATTGACTTGACTTGGTTTGAAGCATTATTACCAAGTTGGTCAAGAAGATTAAGTGTCTGAATTAAGCCAGCGTTCTGTGCTTGATTCTGTTGCGAGACATAAGGCTGTCCATTAAGACCAGCGTTTACAGGCTCGTTAGGGCGCTGTGTAGGCGCAGATAGCGGAACAGCCTGCGGACCGCTTGTAGGCAATCCTCCGCCCGCTGAAGGCATAGCTGGGACAGGCGTTGGATTACCTGCCAATGGTGCTGCTTGCTGTGTAGCAAAGGTTGAACGGCCTTGACCTTGAGGCAAGCCCGGCATGTAGCGAGGAGCCTGTGTTGTCATCTGACGGATCACTGGAGAATTACCCTTGTTTCCGTTTCCACCTGAAGCGGATACGCCAAAGTTGTTTTGAGGAGCTGATGGTCGGTAACCGCCACTTGCCATTAGTCTTCCTCTTCTTCCTCTATGTGTTTACGAATCTCTTCAATGGTTGGATTCTTATGAACTACCCAATCAGGGTAGGAATCTTTATCAATAACTAAGCCAAGGGCTGTAACATCATCAAATCCTGCACGGCGCAATGACTCGTAATACTCGTGAAGCCAAATGCAGTACATCTCTAAATTGGAATAGCTCTCATCATCAACTGTCTCAACCTTTGCAGATTTCTTACGTTGAGTAGCCATGACTATTCCTTACCTAAGAGGAGTGACTTGTTTTGTGTTTACGCTGCCTGTTGGCTGTCCACCGGCTGTAAGGCCGGATAGCAATGTCTGTAAGTCTGGTGGTCCCTGAGGAGCAGCTCCGGGAGGAGTGCCTCCTACTGGAGCGCCGGGAGCAGAGGGGACGGACGGCTGCTCAACCTGTTGTTCAGCCCCAGCAGGAGGATTCTCGGGTGCGAAGATCTCTTCTATAGCGTCTTCGATCTGAATACCCTTTTGTCGGGCTTGGATCACCGCTGCGATCTTCTTGACTAGATCCGTTGGATCCTGTCCTTGAGTAATCATCTGTGGGATTGCTTGGGTCATGGCGGTAATGCCGCCGAGCAGAGCAGAGCGCAAATCTTCCGTCTCGATACGTTCTTGTTCTAGGGTTACGTTTACTCCGAATGGAAGCTCACGCATAGCCAAGTCCTTGGAGATTAACTTACCGCCAAGTGCTTGGAGCATAAATACTAGACCTTGTGCTGGGTTGAGACCAGCAAGCATGCCATAACGAACATCGGCAGAGTAATCACCCTTGATGTCCTTGGATGGTGTGTACGTTACTGAGTAAGGAGATCCGGAATCGATACCACGGATCGTCTTGGTCTCGTCAAATAACTTCTCATCTACTTCAAAGCAGAGGCTAAGCACATCACGGAGGGCTGCAGCAAAGATTGTTTGTGCAGACTTCACTTGGGTGTCAAATGCACCAAGTAGGGCATTGACGCCCTCGCCTGTAACGACGGATGCATTAACATTGCCGGTACGTGATTCAGGGTATCGCGCTCCTACACGGAGTTCTTCATTCAATAATTGTGACTCATTGAATGCTCCTTGAGGCAGCGTGAGTTCTACTCGACGTACGCCTTGCGGGTTAGCTGTACGAATGACAGCATCTCCACCCAACTGAAGCTCTTGCACATCGTTGGGCAGTACGATTGGTGATTGAACGGATTTCTCTGCGGCTTCCATAGCAAGCAGAGCAAATCGGTTACGTAGCAACTGAATGCCTAACACATCGTCGAACTGTCCACGAAGTTCACCATCAACGCTTGGTCGCTTAGCGACAATAACCATCATCTTGCCCATAGGGTTTGGAACCTGTGAGAGGACGAAGTTGGTACGTGATGGAAGATACATCATCGACTGATCTTTATCGTAATAGCGGATCATCTCGATCATGCCATTAAGATCTTGCTTGTACCCGTCCGGTCCAAGGATCTGTCGTTCGTAGTCTGGGAATTGAGCGACTAACTCAGATAGCGTCATTGAATAACGCTTAACAAAGGCTATGCACCGTCCGTAGCGATCAAACTCGGGATAAGCTCCCACAGGATTTTCTAGTCGGATGCGTGGCAACTTTGCCTCTTCATCCAGTTCAATAATGAACGGGAGGAATCCATAAGTGATGTACATGTCTGCGCCATTGAACATCTGTACATCCATTTGAGAATGTGCAAAGTAGTTGCTGGCGATACGTGTACGAGTGTCCGCAAACTTGCGGGCACGGTCTGATGTTTGGTTGACAGCAGAACAGTTAACTGCTGGTAGTGGGGCAAAGACTTCTGCGAAGTCACGTGCTACTACATCGATAAAGTTGGCTACGACGTTTTGGTCGATACCATCTGGGAAGAAGTTAGGGTAGACCTGTGAGATCTTTCCCTGACGTACCATCTGCACATCACCATTACGCATGTCACGAGACGTGCTGCGATAGCGAAGTGCCATCACACGTGAGATGACTTGTTGCTTGGTTAGCATTTAGTAGTCCTTAAAGTTGATTGAATTATTCGGTTCCGCGTCCCATACCAAAGCCCGGTGTATCAGCGGTGCCTGTATAGCCGCCCTTACCGTTAGTAGTCAAGATAACCTGACCCTTGCTATTTTTGATGTCCGTCAAACCATTCTTGGTGACAGAGGTTTCGCCATGTGGCAGAGGATGTGTTTCTGCGTGTCCTGTGTAATCTGGACGTGCATGCTGTCCACCGAGTGAACCCTTTTGAGGAAGCGGTGCGCTATGTCCTTGAGGAGCTGGGGTTGCCATGTTTGTCCTTA
>Ga0214166_1000463_pt1 | contig 20354 bp, 30 predicted proteins | sample TroBogepilimnion_27_FD_153005 | JGI IMG/M metagenome (GOLD analysis project Ga0214166, IMG submission 153005) | Freshwater microbial communities from Trout Bog Lake, WI - Practice 18AUG2009 epilimnion v3 | ecosystem: Environmental > Aquatic > Freshwater > Lake > Epilimnion/Euphotic zone ...
GTTGGGGTACATCCGTAAATTGTTCCTGAAGTTGTTCCAGATGGCAATCCATGAGGAGAAGCCGTTGTAACTGTGACCGTTCCACCTGACCAAGTTATGGTTGAAATTTCTACATTAAGACTAAAAGTTTTTTCATCAACAACAATAGCAACAAAATTATTACCGTTGACGTTTGACATCCCAGTTTCGCCAGTAATTTGAACGATTTGACCAGTTGTATATCCATGATTCAAATTAATTGTCACTACGGCAGGATATGCGTTTGTAATTCCAGTTACTAAAAATGTTGAACCTGTTAAATTAGAAATATCAAATAAACCTGTATAAATGGCGTTTGCTACTTCGTAAGGGTCTCCACCGCCAACTATTATTTCCCAAGCCGTACCAGATGGTTGTCGTACAGAAATTAAATTTGGTTGAACACCAGAAACTTTTTGAAGTTGAGTTTTCAAAAATGTTGGCATACCTGTGGCAATTGCTTGCCCCGCCTGAATGACTTGTGCTTGATAGCTTTGAATTGTTTGAGCAGTAGCCCCTGGAACTCCCGCAGATTCATTTGTGCAGGTTAGGGTAACTCCCGATGGTATTGAAGTAATGATAGTCGTGACCGTTCCTACTGGAACTGCCCAAGAACCTGCACTATTAGCCAAGCAATAAAGTGCCGCACTTTGACCGCTTGCAGAAACAATACCACCATCCCTAATCGTATATTGATGCGTTCCATCGGAAACAACAAATCCTGCGCTAATTACAAATCCAGGCGTACCAATAAAAGTTACATAAACCGATGTATTACTTCCTATTCCTTGTGGAACGCCGTAAACCGCACCCAATTCGTAAAGAATAAATGGGTTAGCGGTATAGGGAGAAATCGAATTAACCAGGTCAACAAAGGCTTGGTCTTGAATAACTACCGCACCAGTTGCGGTTGATGCCATATCTTCAACAAGTGAACCAGGCAGATTTGCGGTCAATCCTGGAGATAATGCGGTTGCCGCCGCTATTTCGGCGTTTAATAAATCCGTTGGGCTAGTTGGTACTGCACCTGCCGTTGTTAGTTGTGCCATTTTTTAACTCACTACCGTAGTTTGGATTGTCGTTCCATTTTGGAAAACCGCCTTAATATTGTAAGTTGGTTGCGTTGCGTTTTGTTGTCTAAGAATTGTTAAACTTGCAAAATAAGGTGCGAATTGGGATTGTGTTCTATTTAAGGCAACATCAGGCGCAATTTGGGTCATAACAGAATTTTGCCCTGGTATGCCGTAATTTCCATAAACTGGGCTTTCCCCTTGGGTTAAACGCAAAGTTTGAATTAATGTTGCCAACCAAATATAAGACGTTTCGGTAATTTCTACCCAATTGCCGTTTGAATCTTGTCCATAGCTTCTCATGGTGATACTCCCCCTGAAACACCGCTTCCTGTGGTAACTCCAGTATGTTGATGCGCTAAGAATGGTTTACCGTTTATAGTTAAAGTGCCAGTAATACTTATTCCCGATGATGTTATTGAGATTGTATTAGAACCTACCGACAAAGTAAGACTTGTTGAACTAGATACTTGAATACCAGTATTTGTAACCACAATAGAATTATCACCTGCGGTATCTGCAAGACTTGCCCCATCTGGTGCTTGAATAACTACCGCTTGAGGATTAACCGTTTCCCATGTAAGATTACCAATAGGCACAAAAACCAGAGCACCTAAATTACTTGCAGGAGAATTTAAGGGGGCTAAACCTTTGCCCAAACCATTTATTCCACCAAGTCTGGTATCAGCTGAAATACAAATTCCCAAGTCACCCACTTGAATAGGTGTACGAATGTATTGACTGCCAATAGTTGCGCAAGTTACTGGAGGAAGTGGAATGTTGGAAGTGCTATAAACTTCAAAGTTGACTGTGACAATTGCGCCATTAACTTCAACAACTACGCAAGGCAAAACTTTACCAAGGATGCTTAAATTATTCTCAATTTTCTGTTGAGAAAAATCATTCATCGTCCTTGCAAAAGGGGTTTTTTGTGCTTGACTCATAGTTCTTCTAATGTTAATGGCAAGCCAGGAATAACACAATCGACAATTGTTACCCAACTATTGGCATCAGCTTGCCTACTATTACCCACATGACGAATTTGCGTAATTAAAAAAGTACCGTCAAAAGACACTTGATTACGATATTGAGAAAAACTTGCAACAGTATTAGTTATGGGCGTTCCAGTTGGGAAAATAATAGTATCCCCAATATTCAAATCTGCCCTCATAACCAATTTGGCTTGAATCGTAGCAACATCAATCCAAGTAATATTACCAATTAAATCAGAATAATTGATAACTGCCGAACCAGGAACTGGAACTGTTCCATCAGTTAAAACAAATCCAGTTGCCGTATTTGCTATGCTTGCACCTAAATAATCAGGCAATTTCAAAATGTCTTTGCTTGTTTCATTAATCCATTTACCAAATGATTCAAGATTGGGATAATAACCTGTTACATCTTCGGTATAAACCAAATTACCACTCCATTCACCATTAATTGGTACATCTGGATATACGTTTTGCAATGCTTTTTCTACTGCGGGTTGAAGTGGTTCACCCGCTTTCCAATCCAAAACCAAATTAACTTCAGCATTTGGCATATATGTAGCAGGTGCAATTTGCAAATTAAGAACTATTTGAGTTCCTTGCCAATTAGCAAAAGATTGCAAAATTGTGCCGTCAATAATTAATCCTGCTTGAAATTGATTGGCAAATGGCAAACCTGCTGACATTCCGACAGAAATTTGTACACTTGCACCATTAAAATTAGCTGATTGGTTTATGTCCTGAAATGAAACTCCATAAATTCTGACAGTTCCAATTTGCGCAGGTTGATGATACAAAGTCTGAAATATGTCCAAATCCACACGAAGCGCAGAAGTATTATCTAATCCAATAGGCACGATTCCAGGCGTAACCATTGATGAATAAGTGATTGGCGCAAAAACATTTGGGCTTGTTGTTCCTGCGTTAATAACAATATTGTAAAAACGCATTTATGGATTAATCTCAAAATTTCCACTACTCGCCCTGTAAACCAGGGTTGAAGTCTTGAAATAACCAAACACCAAATTAATATCATAATCATCAGGCGATGCAATAATTGGTCTGCTGACAATTAAAGTCCTGAAATTATTATAAATATTAATGTAATACCTTTCGCCATAAATATTCCAAGTACAAGTTGCAATATACGTTTGACCATCCAAAGTAGGATTAAATTGAAATGGCTGATTTGGCGATGGGGTAAAAGCAATTTTAGTTGTCATTTTAACCACTCCAACTTGCGGTAGAAACTGGATTACCTGCCCCAACTTTAGACAAAAAATTACCCAAAACCTGAAGTGCGCCAGAAACGGTAATTAATGGTTGCACAAAGTCCCATTGATACATCAGTTGTACTTGCTTGTCACCTGCGCTACTAACGTCCCTGATGCCTGTTAAAAGGCAATTTGTATAGGTATATGCAGGGGTGATAACCGTAAATGTACCGCCTTGGGATATATGAGTTTGAATTTCTGTTTGTAAAGCGGTCAAAATAGCTTGCTTGATTAAATAACCCCCATCATTTTGGGCAGGGCAAACCATTAGCATACTAACTTTTAAAGGCATTTGAACAACTGCATTAGCCGCCATTTGCAAGTTAAAAAATGGATATTCCGCTACCTGCCAATCTGCTAATGTGCTTCCAGGCAAAGGCTTGTAATGCGCAAAAAACTGTCCTTCCTCAATTCCTGGAATATCAAACATTTCTGTCAAAACTGTAATTGGCAATAACCCACCAGGGATAAATTGCGCAATACCATTTTGCAAAATAATTGGTGATATTTCGTATGCGGTTTGAAATGCGGTTTGACCAAAAGAACTCATTTAATCCTCACTTCATTGCATTGGTTGTAATAGTGACATTACCACCAGTTGCATCTTGAACCAAAATTCTTTGAATATCACTTGCGGTAAAGTTGCTTCTTGAGTTTTCTTGTTTTGTCATAGCTGACATTAAGTTAGAAAGAACCGCAGGATTTTCTAAGTTTAAGTGCTGACCAGGCGCAAATCCAGTTCTAGCCAAAACACTTTTAATATAGGCTTGAGTATTATTTTCGGAAGATGGCGCATATTTGCTGACGATACCTTCAACGGTATCTAACTTATCACGCCGTTCGTAGCGTAATAATTGTCTAGCCATTGCCCTTAATCCTTCTTCATTTGAAGAAAATTTTTGAAATTGTGTTGCACTTCCAGGAACTCTTAAATTACCAGGATTCATAAACCTTTCAGCTATTGAACCGCCAGTAGGCGAAGTTTTTGCCATTTCCTGTTTAAATCTAGCCATTTCAGGGCTATCTTTTTGACCGCTTGCATAAAGACCATGTTCGTACAAGAATTGAGCAAATCTTGTTGACATGGAATAATTCATTGTTTCAGGAGTTAATTTTCCCTTTGCTTTTAATTCTGCATTTCTTTGTTCAGGCGTTTTAAGCAAATCCTGAATGAAATTGACGGCGTTCATCACCGTAATTCCAAAACTTTTTATGGAATTGTAAAATTCTGCAACATCTTGCTTAAATTCAGGCGATGTTAGATATTCGCCAAATTTACCAATATTTTCACCCAAGTTTTCAATCCATTTTTTTACATCTGGACTATCAAGCAAACTTGTTATGAATTTTGTTATTCCTTCAGATACCTTTTCAAAAGCAGGTGCAAGGGCAACCAGTTTGTCAATTAGTTTAGTTTCAAGGTCATTACCAGATCGTTTGAGCTGAACCCAAAAATTTTGCCATTTACGACTTGTTTCATCATCAACTGATAATGTATCCCTGTCTTGCTTTAATCTTTTAAAAGTCTCTTGTAATTCTTTTTGACTAAGAGAAGATAAGCGGCGTAATTCCTCAAGACTAAAAACTTGAGTAAGACCCATTGCTTCGGCATATTGTTTTGTTCTTCCGCCTTGGTTGAACATCCGAATCGCATTGGTGATTATTGATGGTAATGCTTGCTCGGCATTTTGATTTGCACCAAGCCCTAAACGGCTCAAAATCGGTCTTCTTGATAAGTCTGACTGAATGTCTGCTATGTTGCTTAAAACCTGTCCTGGGTTGATATAACGTCCCAAATTGACGTTTGCGGCTCTTAGTCCACCAGTAGAAACACCCAACCCTTGTGCTTGTCTGCGGTAATCACTTGCGCTTGCGCCTAATGCGCCCAATCCAAAGCCACCGCCAATTGAACCTAGCGTAACCCACCTGGCAAGCGAAACAACGCTATTAGCCAAGTTTTGGGCAATATTACTTGTGGATTTCTCGGTTTCTTTTAAATCTTTGTTTGCATCTTTGACTTTTTTGTCAAATTCTTGCAAATTCTTTAAAGATTTTTCCAGGTGTTTATTTAGCGTTTGTGCGCCACCTGCTGATGCCTGATTGACTTTTTGCCAATCACCAGGCATTTTTTTAAGTGCGGCTTGATATTTCTCAAATGCTTGTTGAAACTTCTTAAAAGATTCGTCTAAAACGTCAATCTGAATAACACTTTTGGTTGCCATTTTTCTCTCTTTTAAAAAAGTGATCTATTACTGATTGCTTTTATTAAATGACGATTCCTGTATTCATTAGCATCCGTCCATTTGCCGCCGCTTTCCTTGATGAATTCACCAAACCAAGCATTACTTAACTTTTCTAAGCAATGATGGATGATTCCTTCGCCTTCTTTCCAGTAGTCTCTGGCTTTGTCTGTATCGGCAAGCCATTCTGAAACGCCGTACAGTCCAAGGACGAAATTTCCCAATTTCGTAACGCTCCTGCCATCTCCAAGAAAGAATTTTTCAAATCCTTCGGAGCAACCTTGGAGATTGCAGTAAAAAAAACCAAAGATGAAAGAGTTTCGGCTTCTTCATCTTCGTCTAAGATTTCTCTTTTTACCGCTACGTCAAAAGGAATGGTTTCCCAACCTTTTTCTGTACTCATGATGACGTTGGTTAATCTGACTATTTCATTAATCAAACCAAACTTAACGCCACCATTTCCATCCCAATTACCCGCCTTTAAAGCCAAAGACTTCAAAGCAGGATAAGCAAGTTGGGGGGCAGATAAAGCTAAGTGCGCCTGGTTAATTGAATCAAAGCATTGACTAAATACTTTGCCCAATTCAAGGTAAAACTGCTCAAATACAGATCGACTAATTGAAGCGGAATGAATATAAACCAATCCGTTTCGACCAGTCTGAACTTGCATCACTAGGTTCAGATTCCTGTCGATTTTCACAATTTATCCTTTTTAACCGATTGCAAATAAACTTGAGTTGATACTATAAACGCCACGCAAACGAACGATTAAACCCGCTTGTGTACCGTCAAAAGCTACTTCTTGAATACTTGATAAAACACAATTGTTTAATTGAAATGAACTCAAAGCAACAGAATCAGGTATTACAGTAACTGACCCCATTGTTGTGTTTGTTTCAATTTGTTGCTTGTATGCGTTTCCAAGGGCTTGGGTTCTTAACAAGTGCATGGTTACTGTGCCGTAAATGTAAGGCTCTGGGCTTGTAACCGCACCTGTTAAAGTGCCAATCAGTTGAGAAGTGTCACCATCAAAACCAAGGCTAATCGCTTCTTTTGCAAGGTAAGCAGAAGTTACGTTTAGGTTGGTAAAGTTAGCAAATACTACGCTTGCAAGTAGTCTATTTAGTGTACCTTGTACGACTTGGGGATTTGACATTTATTGCTCCTTAAACTGGAATATTACTTGCAGTCAAGTAAATGGTAATAGATGTAAATCCTCTGAGTGGCACAAATGTGCAACTTAGACCGTTATAAATACCTGCCGCATAGTTGCTTGGGTTTTCAGTAATATACGTTTGGAATGATACTGCATTGACCGTTGCAGGTGACAGTATTAAACCAAATGAAATACCATTATTAACCGTAGCTTGTGCAACTTTTTGCAAGGTATTTATACCTGCTTGGTTGTAATACAAAGGATTTGTTGGCGTATTGCTACCGTTGATAATTGCGGCTGAAAGGGCAATTGCCACATTGATAGACAACCAATCAACGCAATACCAGTAATTAAATGGGTTTAAATCCATGTAGCTACCAGTTTGAATCAAAGTATTGCTAATTTGACCTTGTGCGCCTGTTCCAACCCAATTTACACCTGCCGCACTCAACGAAATTTGTTGCGCACTTGTTAGAGTTGAATAAGGAGTTACGCCATATAAGAATGTGTACTCAAGCGGTGAAGCCAAGTTTGTGCTACCAGGGTTGTAAGCCAAAGTAATCGCAAACATCGCCGCCGCATCAAATTCTGTAACTGGAGCAGTTGGCGTTTGAAGTGTCGCAAATACTGATTTGATACCTGTCCAATTGGTGTAAGTAGCAGTTGTTGTGGTTACATAAAAATATAACTCAGAAGTTGTACTTACATACAATCTTGCCATTGTTGGCGCAGTTGTTTCTACGTCCCATTGTGCAGGTAACAAGTAACTGTAAAACTTAACCGTTGGGTTAGCAATATAGGCTTCTAAAGCCGTTACACCCGCCGCAGGTGAACCAGTTCCAAGTTCTAGTACATAAACCGCATTTCCTGTGCCTTGTGCAAAATAAGTTGTAACTTGTGCAACCAATTCTGAAACATCGGACAAAGTAACTGCACCCTGAACAGTTGAACTACCAGGATTAACACTTAAAGCATAAGTAAATGTATTAGCACCAGTTGAAGTAATCTGATAAGTACCGTTGTAACCCGATGGAGTTACTCCAGTAATTATTGCAGATACTATTTGACCGTTTGGAATACCATGAGGAGTTGCAGTTGTTGCTGATACTACGTTTGCACTCCAAGTCATAGCGGAAAGAGTAATAGCACCACTTAAAATGCTATTTAAACCGCTAACTGAAGTCAATAATTGCGTAGTACCCGAAGCCAGGGTCGTACCACCTTGGCTAACAATTGCCCCTGTTCTTTGCAAAGTCGATGGCGCACTCGCAACTTGCTGAGTGACCGAAACATTAACAATATTAGGCATGATGCCTCCTTAATTAGTTGTAGCTTACAGAAACAACTTGACCAGTTCCAGGCTCAACTACGATACCTGTAAGGCATGGGAAATCAATTGAGTATGCGCCAATTGTGTTTGGAATGACTGCAACCAATTTAGAAGCGGCAGTTGCAGTAGTAATACTTGCAACAGAAGCGGCATCATAAACTGCACCTGCGCCAGAACCTGCGGTAGTTACGTTTACGTTAGCGATGCGACCTTGTGAGCCTTTTACCAATGTGTTTGTTGTGATGTTGAGGACGTTTTTAATTCCTCTGCCTGTGATTGTTGCACCATTAATTACTGATGGTTGTCCTTGTCCTACTGCCATTTTGATTCTCCTTTAAATTAATTAACCGTAACCGACATAAATGCACTTTCAATGGCTTTTTGAGCAATATTATTAACAGTTGATTGGTAATAACTCACTTCAAAAGTGATTGACTTCTTCATCGCAATAATGCCGAATTCGGGCTGAGTTTCTTTTTCATCCTGAATAACTGGCATATTCATAATACCGATATTATCAGTATTTTGGCTATATTGGAACACATAATTTGCGAAATTCAAAGCATCGTGATTGCGCAAACCATAAATAGTAATTTTGACCGTATCGTGAACCAATTGACTTGGATTTGATTCAGAATTAATCAAAGGAAATTGCTGAATCGCAGTTGTTTGTCTTGGGTCAATATCAATCGAAGCATAAGGGGGTGCTAAATTTTGACCAACCAAATAGCTTGGATACATTGGAAAAAATTGATTCAAGGTTAACCAAATTGGCAAACTATTACTAACAATAACGCTATTAGTATCAAATCCAGTCATTGAATTGATTAACTGCGTATCCATGATGGAGTAAAGCGCATCACCCCTGTAATGGTACAAATCGGCTTGCTTGTAATAGTTGTCTTTGCGACTAAAGGCAAACTGAACGCCTTCGTAAGTAGCCACATAAATCAGATTTGGGCTTGTCAGGTTAAAGTCCTGAATGATCTGCATGGAAGTGAACAAAATATGGTTGTAAGCCGTATATCTGTCATCCCTTTGGTGCATATCAGTATTAAAGTGAAATGAACCTTTTACATTTAACTGCCTGGCGGGTAGGGTAGAACCCTTATTGTCAAATTCAGCAAATCCATAAGTCAGGGCGTTATAAATTGCTGAATCGTTTAAAAGACTTGCATTTACCCAAAAAACGTAACCGTCTAATGGAAGTATTAGTTTTACATAAAGTGTAAAAGTAACCGTTTCGTTTCCCGATAAGGTATTGACCCCATCTTGCAAACCAGAACCCAATTGGGTCTTTGCGGTAATTGTTTCAGCTACTGTTGCCATTATTCAAACCACGCTTTTAATGAGGATTCCAAGATTCCTGAATCTATGAAAGACGGTCTTCTTGCACCCTTTTTTGTCTTTAATCGCTTGTTTACGCCCATCAAAGCCGCTTGAGTTGGTACGCCTGGTATTCCAACCGATTCGACTTCCCTGGTATAAATAAACTTCTGAAAATCTTTTCCAATTGCATCAGCGGCTTGCGGCAACGGTTCAGCAGGAAATCGACCTGTCATTAAAAAAGTTTCCATCGAACCCGCCACATCTTCGCTAATGTGTTGAGCCATTACTTCGGCATATTGATCGGCATAAACCGAAAACAAACCGTATTTTTCTTCAAGAATTACGGCAACATCGTAGCTTGTTTTGTCCGAATCCAATTCTGGAACTTCTAAAACGCCGATGTTCAGTTTCAAGTTAAGCCCCACAATGTTCCGATGGATTGCATAAATCCTAATGCAGTCCTACCGTATGGGTCTTTAATTCTTTGTAAATCCATCAGTTGCAAGTTTTGCAGTCCCTTGCCAATAGTTATGGATTCGCTTGTTGATACGTCAGAAGCTGAACTAATCACTCCTGCGGTGAAATTATTGATTCCGTAGCCTTGTCTTGCATTTGCAAAGAAGTTTTGACCTGCGTAATCCTGTTGGAACTGGAGAAGTTGAGAACCCGCCCAGTTGTAAACCGTTAGCGTATAAATATCTGGAACTTGAACCAGGAAATCTTGAGGAACAATATCCAAGGCAATTTGATACGCATACGCATAACCTGGGTCTGTTGGGCTAATTACGGCTGAAGTAAGCCCCATTACTGCTTGCGACCAAGCAACGAAACCTGTAAGGGATGGCGGGTTTGTAATGGGGTCACTCATAATTTTATTTTATCAAGATTTGCGGGGTCTTCCTCTACCCTTGATTGGCGTAGTATTCTCTTTAACGACCTCAATTGTTTGCTCGAATTTGGCATCAGTATCCGCCAAGTTTTTCTTTTCTTCGGTAATCTCTACTTCTAGCCCCGATTTGATCTTTAAACCCATCTCCTGGGCTTTATCGGAAATAATCTTATCGGATGCTACCGCAGTTATTTTCCTCGCTTCTAAAGCCCTGTCAATCATTTCTTGCTCAGATTGACTTAATCCTTGCTCGATTGCGCTAATACTAATAGGTTTGTCAATGCGATACGCCAAATTGGTAAAGCCTTTGCCAATTTCTTCAATTTTTCTCATGCCGTAAATTGAATGTTGCTTGATGATAAAGTCAATATCTTCTTTAGCACCAGGGATTTCAATTTGTGAACCTGCACGAATATGATGCGAAAACGGTCTTGGGTTTTCGGGCAACATATAGGTGAAGTGAAATTCTTGTTTAGAACAGTTAGCTACATAAAGTTTCATCATTAAACTCCGATGGGATGAGGAGGCAGATGATGCGGCTACAAAAGAAAACTCAAAGAAATCTTTTATAACCCTGCCCCCTCAAAACGTCAAAATCTTGGCATCACACAAGATAACTGATTTTACTGGCTAACTGGCGTTGTTACGGTTGCAACCGATTGGTCAGGAACTGCAACGTCAGTTGTTGTAACTACTGTTGGTGCGCTTGCGGCATCAGTAGCAGTAACTGTAACCTGACTTGCACTTGCCGCAGGTGCAGAATCAGTTACCGCAGTAGTTGTGTTGTTAAAAGAAGCCATAAAAGAACGAACTTCGCCCATGAAAGAAACGATTTCTTCTTCGAGTGAACCAAATAAAGACATAATTTTCTCCAAGTTAAAGTAAGAAAACCCCGACCTTTTGAGCCAGGGTTTCCATTTGATTATCCCTTACCGCTTAATATGCGGCAGAAAGGATTGTCAATGCTTCAGGACGAATACCCCAACCAGAAGTTGAACGCATTGTGTACAGAGTTGTAATACCGCCATCAGGGATGGGAGTAGGAATTTCTGTTGGTGCGCTAACATCTGTCAACATCAAAGAAGTTGCGGTGATATTAGGTGTCAATGTAGCAAATACGTTGGTGTTGATCTTGTTGTTGGCTTTAGGAATCTTGAGTTCAGGAGCAATCAAAATGATCGCATCTGTACCGCCAGAACCTTGACCAATTAAAGTGTCATCAGCGGCGAAAACTACGTCATCACCACCTGCCCACTTTGCAACAGTCTCAATCAAACCTGCGGCAGTCTCTACACCTGCGCCAATTCGTTGGAACTGGGTTAAAGAAACAACGCCAGAATATGAAATTTGGCTGATGAATCTTTGTGGTGCTAAGAATACTAAACGCAAAGGTTGACCGATTTGCAGGGTACGAACCTTGAGTGCGCCAATCATGTTCAGCATATACTGAGCAAGTTGACCGCTATCCCAAGTGGAATAACCTGTGTTACCGTTTGTATCAGAACCCAAATTAACTGCGGTTGCGCCTGATGTATTAATCAAGCCTTCGCCGTTTGCAGGGTTGAAACCGTATAACAACGCATTACGCATTTGTTGTGCAATACCTTGTCTTGCGCCTAAACGCATAGCTTCTGGAAGCGCATAGCCCCAAACGCCAGTTGCGGCTTCATCAAAGTTATCGTACTGAGCACGAGTTGACATACGGTAAGTTGCGGTGCTAATCATTGATGGGATAACCGATGCGCTAGGCAGTTGGTTAAACTGTGATTGATTAGCTTGAACTTGTGAAGTTAACTGAATTTTCTTAGCATAAACATACAAGTCTGCTTCACCAAGGCGGGGCATTGGGTTTTCAGTTGCTAGTGTTGTAAATGCGCCAGAAGCCAAGCTATATTGCATGATTAACTCAGGCAACATAAAGTGGGGGTTAACTGTGACGAATGACGGTGCAAATCCTGACATATTAATTCTCCTTGATTAGATTAGGCACAACGCCACGTTTTGGGTATAAATCCAATTGGCAAAGCCTGTTCCGCTTGAATAGCTAACAGTTTTGTTACCAGTTGTACTTACATTCAAAACTTTTACTGGAAGTGCAGGTTGAGTGCCAGGCTGAGTAACAGTAACCCAGTTATTCGTGTAATCGAAATAAACTGTTGTGCTAATCAATTGACCTTCGATTGTTAATGAAGCAGGTTCAATAATCAAAGGAATTCTTGCGCCAGAACCAAAACGGTAATAGTTAACTGACATACCAGGAGTAAACAACGGCGCAGTTGACTGTGGAGTTGTAATTCCTTGGTAAGCCTGGTTGTAAACCAAAATACCTGTTGGTGCGGCACTTCCTGTTGCGGCAGAAATTGTGCTTCCAAGGGTATTAGTACCTGGCTGACCAGAAGCCCCAGGACTAAATTCTTGAATTGGAATACCACCCCAAATTGGGCTAGTTGCGGCGGCTGAATAAACGCCACCTGCTAAAGCAAACTTAACTGCGGGGTCATCTTGCGCATCACCCTGGGTATAACCCTGGGAATTTACGTTAAATAAACCTTGCGCATTTGTGGTCAGCATTGGGCTGAGAGCAATTGAACTTGACATAATTTAGTCCTCTTAGCGTTGGTTGTTAGGTGTATGGAAAGTAGTTGCTCTTTGTGGAGGAACTTTGAAATCACTAAGCCATGCTTCCATTGAACCACGATACTTAGTGATTGTACGACCGCTTGAATCTCTTGATTGAATAGCAATCAATTGATCTCCAGGAACATGACTAGATGTTCTTGCGGCAGTCATTGCATCATTCATAATTTGCTTTTCAGCTAATTCGAGTAATTTTGCATCTTTTATAGTTGCAAGGTTAATATCCTTGTAGCTATCAGAATACGCTTGCAATCCTCTGAGAAGACGTTTCCTGTAAGCCATCAATGATTCGCCTTGGAGTGGGCGGGAAGCTGACTTACCAAAAGCGGCTAAAACTGAATCGCATTTTGCTTGTGCATCTGCATATTCTGCGGCGGCTTCGTCCATCTTCATAGCTTCTTCATCCTTCTTGGCATCATCGTCATCAGGCTTCATTTCACCTGAGGGCATTTTTTCTTCGCCCATGTCAGAGCCTTCGGCATCTTTCTTGGCTTTTTTCATGTCATCTTCATCATCATCTTTGCGCATTTTTTTGGATTCCATGTGCTTTTCTTCCATATCTTCATCTTTACGCTTTTTGGAATCCATTTTGCGTTCCATGAAGTGTTTGGCTTCTGATTCTGATTCCTCATCATCATCGTCCATCTTCGCATCTTCGTCTTTGCGCTTTTTATCAGCGGCAGTAACGAGTGGAGGGGCGGGAAGATTTTTTTCCATCTCATCAATTCTCACACTCATGGAGCTGAGAGCCGAAAGAATGGCATCTAGTTTATCGCCTTGAGCATCTGCTTTCGGCTCTACTTTGTTGTCTGTCATTTCAGATACCTCTTGGTTAGTTAATAATACTCCTGCGGGTTCGCCACCCTTGTCCCATACTCCTTTAGAACCCCTTGCTTCAGTTACGATAGCAATATGATCTAAAAGAAATGGTACACCTTCGATCAAGAGTGGCTCTCCATTCTCAGTCGTTAGTGTCGTGTTACCTGCTGTTTGGTCAAAAACAACAGATGGGCTAGTGCTAACTTCTTCGGTCAAAATGGTGTCTACCGCATCTTGGTCGTAGATTTTCGCAATACCCCAAACTTCATCTCCCTTGATATAAGGCAGAATAATACTTCCAACTGCTCTGTCCTTGAATTCCTTGGAAGTCAGAACCGCAGTTTCAGGGTGATCCATTATCACAATCAACCCATTACAACGCTTTAAAAAGTCATCATTCAAATATAAACTGGAATCACGCCAAACGTGCTCTCCAATACTTGAACGATAAGCTAACCCTGTTCCTGTAATGCGAATAGCTAATAGCATAACATTAGCATACATTTGAGGGCTTGGCAATAAATCTTGCCTAATTAATTCAGCATAATCAAATTCTGTTTTTGCACTTGCAATTTTGAAACAAATATCTTGTCCTGGATGCAAAGGCATTGGGGGATTGTCAACATGACACCAATCATAACCAGTTGATTCATGATTCAAAGTTACTGGCATTTGCTGAACATTTCGAGCAATGTAAGTACAAAATTGACCATCATCAAATAATACTTCTAACTTGCCATCGTATTTAATGCCTGTTTCTTCAAAGCACTCACGCCTAGCCGCTTCTTCTAAGTTTGCATCTTCTTTATTTTGATGACCGCCTGGTACTGCCCAAGTTTGTGGGTAATCTCCACCATCGCCCCTGCGAATCAATAATACTTTGCCGTCATTGGTCAAAAACATTATTCCTGCGGCACGACCTAATGCCCCTGCATCTTTGTCAATTGGCATAGCATCGGATTTTGAACCAGTTGCAATTCTTTCAACGGCTAAATCATCAGCTTTTAAATTTGTAATACTTTGAGTAATTTCTGCTAATTTGGCTGACAAGCCTTTTAATTCTGATTGAACTTTGGAACTATCCCAATCAGCATCGCATTTCCATTTTTTTAGTGCTAAATTAATCCTGGAATTTGGGTCGTGTTTTGTTTTGTCAGAAGTTAGCTTTTCTTTCATGCCTGACATTCGGGCACAAAATGATTCTTTTCTTGACCCGCCTTCAGGTTGGGGGGCTTTTAAATGCGCCCCATGCTCTTTGTTGTAAGAAGCCCTGCCTTTGGCATTTAAGCCGCCGTTTTTATTCTTACCTTCCTTGGTCTCCCAAGCCTCAGAATCATCCTCTGGAACGCAATTGGGCACTTCTTTGCCGCCTTTTTGCTTCATTCCTAATTGTTTGTAACCTTCCCAACAAGGGTCAGCATCATCTTCTTTAAATTCGGGAGTTGATAACGGCGTAGATTCTTCAGGAATATCGCCGTCTTCTGAGTGTTTAATAAATTTCTTTGCCACTTCTTTAGGGATGCCAATATTGCCATGACCGCTTGCGGCGGCATACATAGCTTTTCGTTGGGCTTCCGATTCAAATGGCATAAATTATTTAAAAGTAATTTTGGCAGATTGTAATGCCTTTTCGCCCTTTGTTGTCAACAAATCTTTTACTGAACTTAAATTGTAGATGTATTGATAATTGCACCTGCAAAATACTTCTTCGCCTGGTTGCGTTATTTCATCGGTATAACCATTGGGATGCTTTAAATAACCTTTTTCATCCGCCCATGAGTTGCGAATAATATATATCTTATCGTCACGTTCTTTATGATCTTTTCTGTAATCATAGTTCACTTGCCGCCAATGACTATGCCATTTTGCCGCAATTGCGCCGTTATCAACCGCAACAATATCATTAATATTTGAAACCAATTTATGGGTTTGATCTATTACAACCCTGCGTTGTTCAAAAGTAATAGCACTCAAGGATTTTCTAATATCCTTTTTAGTTTTGTTCCTATCCGTTACTTTGCTACCGCCTGGGGGTATGGATGTTGCCCATCCTTGAAACCTGCGCAGGGTGTTGCTAATGGCTTCCTGGCGGTTTAATTTAATAAGGTTAGCCGCAGTTGAAATTCTGCGGTCTAGTTCGTTTCTTAATTTTGGTTTGAGCCGTTCAACATCGTATTTGGTGACGTTTTTTCTGACCAATCCGCCCTTTACGACCAATCTGGTATATGCGGCGGTCATTGCTTTAATCATTTCCTGCTCGACCTGCGATTCAGGGATTAAACTGTTGTAGGCGGCAATTTTGATTGTTTCCATCCAATCCTGAAGTCTTTTTTCAGAATCGAATCCATATTCCATTATGTCGTTAATTGCTTCGGTCAGAACTTCATAAAACGTCATTACTTAGCCTTTTTCGTTTTTCAAGAAATAATTCCCACATCGCAGGATGTATTCGACTTTTGCCGTTTTCGTAATTGCTCCAACGAACTTGGGTAGTATAAATTAAAGAAGCGCATTTGGCTTGGGATAAATTACCCCTGGCAAGTATTATTTCGCTAGGATTTGGAACGTATCCAAATGCGCCCCTGTTTCGTGTTTTTGTTTCCATAATAAAAAGCCCCCACTTGGGGGGCAGGTTGATTGTTAAAAATTAAGCTACAAAAACTTGCTCAATACCTTTCGCAAAATTCCAGTAACCATCCCTCATATATTTGCCATCGAACAACCTGAAAATAATGGTGTTGCCGTATTCATTCATTTGTGGGTTATAAAACTTGCTTGCCAGGGCTTGATCTTCTGGCGCATCTTCCATCCCTGCGTAATAGTTTCTGGCAAAGTTCCAAATTTCTTGACCAAGTTCAGGGCTAAGTTTGTTGTTAACAAAAACGTATTTGACTTGGGGCAGGTCATCTCTACTATTTGTATATTCGTAAAGGTCTTGCATACCGTCAAAACTACCGTATTGAAATTGATTAGCAAAGGTTTTTAATTTGTCTAATACTTCTGGCTCTAGGTCAGTAACGTAAACATTAACGCTACTGCCCATGCTATAAATTTCACTTTTTACGCTACCTGCAATGTTGTTTGCTTTTAGATAATTTCTAATCATCGTAGCGGCTTGGGCGGGGATACTTGGTGTTCTTTTCATTTTATTTCCTTTGTTTGTTTGTTTAATTTCCTAACTCAGACTTTATTTTATACCAAATTAGCATTGTTTATTCTAGTTTGGTATATTTACAACAAATTATTTTTAGTTTGCTAACCACTCCTCATAAGTTAAAAGCGGTTCACCATTTCTGCCGATGTCACCACCGTTACCGTCATCAGCACAAGCCAGGTAAATTTGATATTCCTGGTCGTTTGTGCCCCTTGCTCTGGTTTGCCAAAATTGATTTTGTTGGAGTTCCATTTGATTTCCTTTTTAAGTTTTTTCAACCACAATTACTAAACCATATCTGATACCGAATTCGCCAATTGGAGGGGTGTAACCGTAAGTCTCCATGAAAGTTCTTTCGCCTTCGTTCCAAGTTCTTAATGTTGTTCCGTCAGGGGCGATACCGATTACTTGGCTGTTTGTTATTGGGAAGTGTTCAAAAATTGTTTCCATTTGATTTCCTTTCAATAATTAATTAAATTGCCCAAATAGTTGCATAAGCACTTGTATTTGGAATTTCTTTTTTAACCAAAATACCACTTGCAATTGCGTTATAAATTGCTTTATACCCAAACCCTTTCACTACATCACCATTTAAATCATAAACACGAATTTGAAATTTTTCTTGACCGAAATAGTTTTTTTCCAATTGATATTTAACGTATCCACCATTTCTACAAATTTCAATAACTTTTTGATTTTTTGCGTTTAATTGGATATTTGGTTCATAAACTACATACATGATTAATTTCCTTTTTTTATTACCTTCTAAGCCTTTATTTTATACCTAATTGGCATATAAATATACTGATTAGGCATAATTGCAACAAATTAATTTAAAGAATATTGGTAAAGTTTTTTGCAGTAATCGAAATAATCATTATTTTTTGCGTTGTCCTTCCAGGCAACAACTACAACTCCACTTTTCCGAACTCCGTAAAACCTACCTAAACTTGATTTTTCACCCGCATAAACCCATTGACCTTTTGGCAACTTTGCCATTTCATCTTTGGTCATTTGCCAAATATTTTTTGCTTTGGTAAATTTCATTCTTTATTTCCTTTCAAGTAAATTTTGCAAGCCAGTAATCTTTCGTTGTCTTCATCAGTATTTAACCAGGGAAGCATTTGCAGGGCTTTGAGCATATTTTTAATTGCCCACTTGGGTTGTCTTCCAACTATTTTTTTTGCTTGTTCGTATGTCATTTGATTTCCTTTTAAAAGCCCCCGCAGGGGCGTTGATTAATCTAACCTGCTTTCGGCATAAGCATTGATTCCGTTATCTACTAGAACTTGCGCAAACGCTTCTGCGTACTGCTCTTTTTTCTGCATACTCTGGTTGTAATCAAATACCCGCATTACATAACCGCCTTCGTATCTTTTGCGACCAACACCCATTTTTTTCAGGAAGTTTGCAAACTTAATATCCCGAATAACAACCCAGGCAAATCCGCAAACACCATCAGGAACAAAATAATTTGTTGTGCCATTGTTGACAATCATTGGCGTAACGTCCATGCCATTGACTGCCGCACAACCTGCACGAGTAGCTTCCATGTAAATTCCAAGGTAATTGATTTTTTCTGCAACTTTCATTTGATTTCCTTTCAAAGTGTTAAAAATGACCTGTGGCTTCGTATCTTCTAATCATCGTTAAAGCGGCTCTCGCACGACCGTAATGCCTTTTGATTTTTGCCGCCAGGTATATCGCCCGAACTTCCGTAATTCCATGAATCACCAAGTAACCGTATCTTGCTAGTTCCATGATTTTTTTCCTTTAATTTCCTAACCACCACAATTGTTATTCTATACCTATTAAGCATAAACACAATAGGATAAGTATTATTTATTTGCAATTTGTTGCTTTTTGGTCGAAAAAAAACCCCCAATATTTCTAAAGGGGGTTATTTGTGGTCTTTTGTTTTCTAAACTATTCAGAATCTTCCATGCTTTCAGCTTCGTCCCATAGCTTTTTATTCTTGGGTTCGTTGCCGATTTTCTCCATCGCAAGCAAAATGCGTTGGTCATTTTCGGCTTTGTATTGCTCCAAACTTTTACCGTTGAGAGTTTTTAACCATTCTGTTTTAGCTTTTTCAAAATCAATACTCATAAGATACTCTCTTTCTGGTGAACTGAATCACCTTGTCTATTATTATAATACATCTACCCTAGAAGTGTTTTCAGCTTGTCCTTACCTATTTCGCCTTTAGCAAACATTTCTTTAGCTTGGCGTTCCAATTTTTGCCTGGTAACTGCGGGGTCGTATTTAAATACGCCTTCTAATGTACCCAAATGCACATTATGCGGTTCGTCAAAATTATTGATAATTTGCATCTTAACTCTTGGGTTGTCTTTGTAGTGTTCGTGCATTTCATGAATCGTCTTAGATGCGCCCATGTGCGCTTCAATTAAAACGTCAATAGATACTGACCTGGAACGCATTGCATTGAACTTTAAAGCCCTTTCAATAGGCGTATTGGTGTAAACAATCACCGCATCGCCTTCGGTCATATCAAGTGCTTCATTAACTTTGCGACTGGACGATTTGAATGTTGACATAACCGAATCGTAAACCAAGTTATCGTCTTTCAATCCAAACATGGATGCCGCAAGGGGTGAAGTAGCCGATTTTCCTGAACCGCTTCCACCTGCGGTAAACATTGTTGGGGTTTTGTCGTTTTCCCTGGCTTTTTTCTCTAATGCTTGCCTGTAAATAACTTTGGACAAATGAGAACTTGGCTCATGAACTGCACCAACCATCGACATATCTTTTCTGAACGCAGGGCTTAATTTCTTAACCTGGTCAGCATCAATAGTATTGAAAAACTTTTCTTTCTTCATTGCTTGCCAATAATCAGAAATCAATTGTTGCTGATTGGTTCTGATGGCGTTGTAAAAAGTTCCTTCAACTCGCCTTTGTTTTGGGGTTAGTCCTGGTGATCTTTCAAATCCATGCTTATCAACGCCGCCTTTTTCAAATCCTCTGCCTTTTTTTTCTGCGGGTTTTTCAGTTGGCGCAGGTTCAGAACTTCTCAGCTTTTCAATTTCTTGCAAAGTTTCCTTTTGCTTAGGCGAACCTGGCATTTCTTTCAAGCCTTTGTTATACGCTTTTAACAATTCCAAACTTGGCTTTTCTGTCTTGGTAGGCTCAACTGATGCGCCCCCACCACCACCGCCAGAAGTAAATTTTCCGCTTGGGTCTCTTGGGTGTTCGTGTTCTTTAAAATCATCGTTTACAAAAACATATTCGTCTGAACGAATTACAAACTTAAAAAGCGGCATAAGCCGTTCATGAACATTAATAATATTTCCTGTTTTAATATTTTTAAATTTCATGCTTAATCCCTTGGCGCAGGTTCTTTAAGTTCAGGCATTGGGGTAGGCGGCTCATAATCCATTAAATTCTCAATGTCCAAATCCAAATGGCTTTGGAACATATCAGGCATTTCG
>Ga0214166_1000466_pt1 | contig 20312 bp, 29 predicted proteins | sample TroBogepilimnion_27_FD_153005 | JGI IMG/M metagenome (GOLD analysis project Ga0214166, IMG submission 153005) | Freshwater microbial communities from Trout Bog Lake, WI - Practice 18AUG2009 epilimnion v3 | ecosystem: Environmental > Aquatic > Freshwater > Lake > Epilimnion/Euphotic zone ...
ACTATAAGAATAAAGACTCTAGTTAGCTCTTCTTTAGATAAGTTTGTAATCATATAGTTCTCCTAATACAAAAAAAAAGCAATGAGATTAGTCATTGCTTTTTAATTGAGATTAATTGCGAGATGCTGCATCTTCTTTCATTTTTATACGTAAATCTTTAATTGAATCAAAGATTGCACGAACTTCTGTTTCACGAGGATTGTCATATCTTTCTAAAGACCACAGAGCATTTGAGAGCAACTGTTGTGCTAAAAATATTTGCAATCCTGCTGGTTTGCGTTCTACTAAATTATTGAAAGCATTGAAATCAAAATTATTTTGCTGAGACATATTAACTCCTTTTAAAATTTAACATCAAGGGCGATACAACACCGCCCTCGCCAAGACGGGCGGTTTGTGTTGCCCTACTTCTAAGGTTTGCTGTTTAATCTGCAATCCCACATGCCATACCGCACAGCGGTTGGCATCTTGGGTTGCTATTTGCTGTTTAGTAGACATTTCTAGCTGTGTCCCATTTGTCTAATATTGGTTTGCTATTGACAAAAATGTTATTAGGAACATTATCTGAAGCATCCAGATCAGCAAGGTACTCATTCCATTGCTGTTTATCTAAAATTTCATATCCGAGATGCTTTACATAAGCATGGGCATCTAGCTCCCGTTTGTAGCTAAGTTGTATAGCTCTACAGCCTAGCTCCCATTCTGTATCGTTAATGCCGTGGTCTCCTGGACGAAGAACGGCAGTATGGTTGTGAGTAATAGCTATGTGATGAATCATTTGGAGTCTTTCTCTAAGAAGTAAAATAAAATAGCTGCAAGAAGCGATATAAGTGTGGCCCACAACCAATTGTCAGCATCCATATTGGATGTTAAACAAGCACCGAAGTAGGTCAATATCGCTTGAGTAGTGAAGAAGTATGTGTAAAGATATTTGAATTTGTAACTCATGAAAAACTCCTAGGTTGATGAAAAAAAGCAGTGAACTCAATCACTGCTTTGTTAAGTTTACTTGGTTGGATTGTCAATTTCTTCTGAACCTGATTTACGTTGACGAGCAACTACATCGTCCCACATCTTTGATTGGATAGCGACAATATCAGTTTTCACTCCCATTACGTCATCAAGGTGACGATTATTCCAACGCTGCATATCAAATATGACTGATTGAAGAGCATACTTAGCTACCTTCAGCATAATGTACGAAGGTTGACCCTTAGTCATACTTTTAAACTGTTCCCAGTTAAATTCATTTTGATTACTCATTGCTAACTCCTTTTTGTCGTGGGGGAGAGAAATTCTCCCCTCGACCTAGAGGGGGAGAATTTGTCGGTATTTCCCCCACACAAAAAGCAAGGAAGACCGCCCAAAACAGGCAACGCAGAGCGACAGAAGGATCATGCCAGCTTTGCTGGCGTGATACTTGGAGGAAGAACAGCAACGACAACAACAGATAGGCGGGCTGACGCAGAAAAGTTAGCTGATGAGAAAACAAAATGGGTTTAACTAAAGGGAACTTAAAAATATGACTAAGACTAGGACAACTTTGTACTTATGCTGTAAAAAGGTAGCTATGCTCAAGATCTGTACATATTTGTTATCAGCTTATGTTGGAATGTCAGCTTGATACTAATGGGTATATGTGAAAACATTGTCTGGTATCCAACAAAGTGAGGGATATGATGTAGTAAACGACAACTAAATCGTATTCAAAAGTAAATTGACTTCCAACGATTTAAACGTCTTACAAAGCAGAATTGAGTAAGATGCTTATCGCACCATCAACCGACATCAAACGAGAGATTGTAGGCATGTTATAACCCTTTCAAAGAGTAATCTTACATCAAACAATGGTATTAAATAACTCTCAATTGGTAATGATGGGGGGAATCATAAGTGGTTGATATGTAAGGTGGTTGTAATACACTATAACTATTAATACCAAAGTACCTATAGTTATAGGCTATTACTAGGTAGTTGTAGGTGGGTAGGGGGGAAATATTTTTATCTGTTAATGGGTTTTATAACAACTTATAACACCGCCATATATTTTTAAACAAGAGGGGGTTCAGGGGGAGCAGTACTCGTATCTACGATACTGCGTAGGGGGGTTATCTACTAAGAACACCTGATAAGGCTAGTATTGTTTACATATCTCGTCTATACATAGACTCGCTATAAACCCTGTTGTATTTATATATATACCTGAAAACAAGAAACAAAAAAGAGTAAAAAAGAAAGAAGCCCCTATTCTGATCTTTTAAAAAACCTTGTCAAGTCCACTTAAGTATTCATTTTGTATAAATATTGAAAATATATTTTATTTGTATCATATTGTGAAAATATGCTATAGTCCAAACCACTTAAGGAGGTCTCATGGCTAAATCACCAGCATGGCAACGTAAAGAAGGTAAGTCTCCATCAGGAGGTTTAAATGCTAAAGGTAGAGCATCTGCTAAGAAAGAGGGACACAATTTAAAGCCACCACAACCTGAAGGTGGTAGTCGTAAAGATTCTTTCTGTGCTCGTATGACTGGTATGAAGAAGAAACTTACTGGTACTGCCAAAGCTAAAGATCCTGATTCAAGGATTAACAAAGCTCTTAAAAAGTGGAAGTGTTAACTGGAAAGAAGTGTTAACTGGAAGGAAGTGTTAAATGCACAGAGGTAAACCCAAAGATAAAAGATACAAAAAAGCCCATTGGTCTCAGAACCAAAAGCTTCAGGCTGTCAGTACTTTTCTTATGTTAGGCAATATGCCCCAAACAGCTATAGTTACGGGTATACCCTTACCTACTATTAAACAATGGAGATATACCGATTGGTTTAAAGAATATTGTCTCCAGCTACAAGCTGAAGATGTACAGCAGATGGATAGCAATCTCAAAAGGATTGTAGATAAATCTCTTAAAGCTGTAGAAGATAGGTTAGATCTAGGAGATGCTCAGTTTGACCAAAGGACTGGGGATATTATCCGTATACCTGTTAAGGCTCATGTAGCTTTAAAGATCTCTACAGAGCTGATGACCAAACAACAAAAGCTTAGAGAAGCTCCTGTCAAAGAAGAGATTGAAAAGACTATTGACGATAGGCTACTTAAACTCTCAGAAGAGTTTGCTAGGTTTGCCAATATGAACAGCAAAACCGTTAAAGACGAAACCAATATTGTTGATGTTCAAATGGCTGAAGTTGTTAAATGAGCAAGCTCAATGCGGATGTAATGGAAGGGTTTGTCAACTCTGTTCTTAGAAAGAACTTTGATAAACCAGCCGCTACTCCTCAGTTCCATAAAGAAATATGGGATCTTGTTACTAGTAACTTTAAACAAGTAGCTATAGCTGCTCCCAGGTATCATGCCAAGTCTACTGCTGTAACCCATGCTTACACCCTGGCATCTGTTCTGTTTAGAGAGTCTAGGTACGTACTTATAGTTTCAGATACCGTAACCCAAGCTGTTCAATTCCTTGGGGATATAAAAAAAGAACTACTAGAAAATGATGATCTTAGATCTTTATTTGGGGTAAAAGATTTCCCTAAAGATACTGAAGACGATCTTATTGTTGAAATGGAGGACGGACATACCTTTCGTATCCAAGCTAAGGGTAGTGAACAAAAGCTTAGAGGTCTTAAGTGGGCTAACCTTAGACCTGACCTTATCATTGGTGATGATATGGAAAACGATGAAATTGTTATGAACAAAGACCGTAGGATGAAATTCAAACGGTGGTTCTATGGTGCTCTTATCCCTTGCGTATCCTCTTCAGGTAAGATTAGGATTGTTGGAACAATACTACACTTAGACAGTCTTTTAGAAAACTTAATGCCAGCTTCTCAACTTGGTAACCACAGAGGAGTTAAAAGCTTAGTTAGGGAAGATTTAAAAGAATACGCTATGAATGTTCTGCCTTGGAGGTCAGTCAAGTACCGTGCTCATACGGATGACTTTAAGACTCTACTTTGGCCTGAAATGAAGTCTGCTACAGAGTTCAGAATGTTAAAAGAAGACTATGTCAGACAAGGTTTAGCTGACGTATATTCCCAAGAGATGCTTAACATCCCCTTAGACGTTACAGACACATTCTTTAAAAAAGATGACTTTATAGGGATGAAACCAGAAGACCAAAAGAAAAAACTGGTGTATTATGCGACCTGTGACTTAGCCGTATCCCAATCCCAAAAAGCAGATTACTCTGCATTTGTTGTTGGTGGTATGGATGATGAAGGTAAACTCTACTGCAAACATGTGGTTAAAGCCCGTATGGATGCCTTAGAGATTGTGGATACAATCCTGATGCTTCAAAAGATTTATAAGCCCGTACTCTTTGGACTTGAACAAGGTACTATTCAGAAAGCAATTGGTCCTTATCTCAATGAGGAAATGCTTAAGCGGGGAGAGTTTATTAACACCGTCATGCTCAAGCCTAGCGGTGACAAACTAACCCGTGCTAGAAGTATTCAAGCTCGTATGAGAAGTGGGGCTTGCAAGTTTGATAAAGACGCTGATTGGTATCAAGGCTTTGAAGATGAGCTTCTTAGATTTCCTAGAGATAAACATGATGATCAGGTAGATGCTTGGGCGTACTTAGGTCTCATGCTTGATAAGATGTGGGAAGCTCCAACTGAAAAAGAATTAGAGGAAGAAGAGTACGCGGCTTATATCTCTGAAAACAATTACGGTAATGAAGGTCGATCTACTGTTTGTGGGTACTAAAAACTATGCAATTAAAACATAAATTTAATATTGAAGACCTCATGTATGAGGCTAACATTGCCGAACTTCTATCAGAAGAAGATTTAAAAACAATTGGAACCCAGCTTGTAAGAGACTTTGATAATGACTTAATGTCTAGAAGCAGTTGGGAAAAGCGTACAGAAGCTTCCCTTAAATTGGCACTACAAGTTGCAGAAACTAAAAATTTTCCTTGGCCCAATGCTTCTAATGTTAAATTTCCTCTTATTACTATTGCTGCTCTCCAATACCATGCTCGTAGTTATCCTGTTCTTATTGATAGCGATTTGCCTGTAAAGTGTAGAGTAGTTGGAGATGATAAAGACGGGTTACGTGCTTTACGTTCTACTCGTGTAGAACAACATATGAGTTACCAACTTCTAGAAGAAGATGAAGATTGGGAATCAGAAATGGATAAAGTCTTAATCACACAACCTATTATTGGATGTGCTTTTAAAAAGACTTATTACGATCCAATTAAGAAACACAACATTTCTGAAAACGTGTTGGCTAAAGATTTGGTAGTTAACTACTGGACTAAAAGCCTTGAGACTTGTAGCCGAGTTACCCACGTGCTTCAAATGACTAAGAATGAAATTTACGAAAGAGTGGCTAGAGGTTTATGGTTAGATATATCTGAAGGTAGGCAACAGACTTATTCTTCTATAGCTATGGGCAATGGTCTACAAGAGACTAGAGATAAAGCCCAAGGTATGACTGCTCCAGAACCAAATGACTCTAGTACACCTATTGAAGTATTAGAGCATCACTGCTGTATAGACTTTGATGACGATGGTTACGAAGAACCTTACATTGTTTATATCCGTAGGGATAACAAAAAAGTAGCCCGTATAGTTGCTAGGTATACCCAAAGCGATGTTGAAAGAGATAGTAAAGGAAGAATCCTTTCTATTAAAGCAGAACAATACTTTACTAAATATCCTTTTATACCTTCTCCAGATGGAGGTTTTTACGATTTAGGCTTTGGAGTTTTACTTGGTCCTCTTAACGAATCTATTAACACAATTATTAACCAGCTTGTTGATGCGGGCACTATGGCTAATACTGCTGGTGGATTCCTTAGTCGTGGTATTAAGTTACGAGGTGGTAACTATAACTTTAACCCAATGGAGTGGAAACACGTTGATACCACTGGGGATGATTTAAGAAAAGGTATCGTACCTTTACCAGTTAGAGAACCTTCTCAGGTTATGTTTACTCTTCTTAATTTACTAATTAATTACGGAGAGCGTATTGGTGGTGCTGTAGATATTATGACTGGTCAAAACCCAGGTCAAAATACTCCTGCTGAAACTACCCGTACTATGGCTGAACAAGGTATGAAGATATTTAATGGTATCTTTAAACGTACTCACAGAAGCCTTAAACAAGAGTTCCGTAAACTGTACAGACTTAATCAAATCTTTATTACAGAAAATACTCCATACGTATCTAATGCTAAAGGTACAGGTATTGTTTTAGTATCTGATTATGAGGGTCCTGTAACTGATGTTATGCCTACCGCTGATCCAAGTATCACATCTGATGCACAGCGTATGCACCAAGCAGCAGCTTTAGCTCAAAGGGTTGCTTCTACTCCAGGGTTGTACAACCGATATGAAGTAGAGTATTCATTCCTTAAAGCTATGAAGATTACCAACATAGACAAAGTACTTCCAGATCCTAAAGGACCTAATGCTGTACCTCCACCAGTTAATCCTAAGCTACAAATTGAACAGCTTAAGATACAAGCTAAACAAGCTTCTGACCAATTAGAGATGAAGATGGCTTTGTTAGAACTTATGAGCAGTGCTGAGTTACAACAAGCTCAAATCCAAAAACTTCAAGCAGAAGCAGAGGCCATTAAGATTGGTATTGCTACTGAAGGAGAAAAAATGCGTATACAAGAAATTAATACGCAGATCGCTTTGCAACGTGAACGTAGAGAAGGTATTCTTGGTGCTATTAGTACTATGAACTCTGTTTACAACAACATGATGCAAAAGCAACAAGGCGGGGAAGAACCTCAAGGACAGCCACAAGGGGAGATGCCTCAATTAACTTAAGCTAAGGAGATAAAGTGGAAGTAGTAACCCAAGATAGTTTTAACGAGTGGAAGTTTCATCCTGTAACCAGAAAGCTAATGAAGATGCTTATGGACGACAGAGAAGTGATGAAAGAAGGTTTGATTAACGATTCTTACAGTAATGAAGATGAAGTTAAAGGAAGATGTCGAGCAATTGCCATTATCCTAAACCTAGAGTATGAAGATCTATATGAGCCAGTTCAAAAGAAAGAGGTAGTCAACGATGAATAATTCTGGAATGAATCCCGTAGGTTGGAGGGTGCTTATTAAACCCCAAGAAGTAAAAAAAGTCTCTAAAGGAGGCATTATACTTTCGACAGAATCTAACAGTGACCGAGAGCAAATGGCTAATACCACAGGTGTGGTCATAGCAATGGGAGACCAATGTTATGCAGACGAGCCTACCCCTTGGTGCAAGGTTGGAGACAAAGTAATCTTTGCTAAATACGCAGGACTGTTGTATTTAGGTAAAGACGGAAACCAGTACAGAATGATTAACGATAAGGACATTACAGGGATTCTGGATGCAGATGTAGACCTGGTTGATCCCTATTTAGCTAAAACTTAAGTTGACATATAATTAAAAACAGGAGTAAGATATGAGTGAAGATGCAGATGTTACTAGTAACACGGAAATAGCCCCAGAGATTCTTAGAGAAGCAGAATCACAAGGGTGGGTTCCAAAAGAAAGGTTTCGTGGTAACGAGGCTGATTGGGTTGATGCTGACAAGTTTGTACAAAGAGGTCGTGAGATTCTTCCTATCCTTAGAAAGAATAACGAGAACTTAGTTAAAGACTTGCAAAGCACAAAACAACAGTTGCAAGAGTTTAAACAGGCTGCTGAAGAGTTTAAAAAGTTTCAAAGAGAAGCTTATGAACGTAAAACGCAGGAATACGAAAACCGTATTAAAGAAATAAAAGAAAGCCGTGCCCAAGCTATTAGTGATGGGGATGGACAGAAAGTAAATGCTTTAGATGATGCTTTAGATCAAGCTAAAGAAGAATTACTAGAAGCTAAACAGGCAGTTAAAGATGCTGACAAAGCTCCCGTAACTCCTGCAACAACAGAGCCTACAGCTATTGAACCTGGCTTACAAGCCTGGATGGATCAAAATAGTTGGTTTGGACAAGATAGACGAATGACTGCTGTAGCCAATGGTATTGGTGAAAGTATTCGATTAGAGTTTCCATTGCTTAAAGGCAAAGAGTTTTTAGATAAACTTGATGAAGTGTTAGCAGAAGAGTTTCCCGATAAGTTTGGTACAAAGAAACAATCTCCTGCAAGTAGGGTTGAGTCAGGTTCTGGTAGGCAGAGTCGCAGTAGCGGATCTAATGCCCAATCTTATGCCAACTTACCCCCTGAAGCCAAAGCTGCTTGTGATCGTTTTGTCAAACAAGGTCTTATGACCAAAGAACAATACGTAGCAGATTTTGATTGGAATTGATTTACAACTTAACTTAAAGAGGAATATACTATGCCAAAAGCACTAAATGAGTTTGAAAAGAGAGATCGTTTGCTAGAGAAGATGGCTGAAAGAAAAGCTGAACCAGCTCCTACTCCTGCAACTGACGGACAAACTCGAAAAAGACGCAATGTTTTTAATGGCACTGAAGCCAAGCTAAGTGTCAGAAACCAGATTCCAGGATTCCATATGCACGTGTTTACTGACACTGGCGGTAGAATCCAAGAAGCACTAGATAGTGGTTATGAATTTGTTACCCCTGATGAAGTGGGTGGCGTGAGCGAGAATGTGGTTAGTCGTAATGGCGACCTCGGAGTAAGGATAAGGTATCTTGTAAATCCCAGGGCTGAAGGCACTGAGCAATACGGATACTTGATGAAGATACGGCAAGAGTGGTATGAGGAAGATCAAGCCGCACTTCAAGCTAAAAATGCACAAATTGATACTAGCATCCGTCAAGGTAAGATCACTGGAGACAATCCAGCTTTCTATACTCCTAGGGATGGAATCAAACTTAATTAAACTACAAGGAGTCTTAAATGGCTAACATTTCCCGTCCTCGTGGTCTGTCACCTGTTGGAACAACAACTGGTGCGGCCTTTAACGAGCAAGGCCAATTGTTTGCAGTTGCTAATGATGCTTCAAACACCTACGCAATAGGTGACGTTGTATCGCTTGCTACTGGATCTGATGCAAATGGTATTGCTTATGTAACTAAAATGACTGCTGATACTGGCTTACCTTTGGGTGTCATTGTTGGTATTCGTCCTGCTGATCCTGGTGTTAGTCTGCAAGGTACTAACATTGATCTCAGCAAACTGTATTTATCACTAAACTCTGGATTACGTTACATCTATGTCATCACTGACCCTGCTGTAATTTATGAAGCACAAGCTGATACTTACGCACTTGCCGATGTGTTTAAGAACGTTGGTGGCAATTGGACTGCTGCTGATACTCTTACACAATCTTCTCCCCAGTCTAGTTTGACACTTAAAGCTTCTACTGTTGTTGCTCAAAGCTCTTCAGGTTCTTTAGGCTTGCCATTTACTGTGATTGGTTTTGCTCAACGTCAAGATAACGCTGCTGGTGCTTATGCAAAAGTAAACGTTATTCTTAACAAAGCACAATACAAGCAAGCCGCTGGCACTGCTTAATTTAATTAATTAAAGGAGAAATAAAATGGCAGGTGTAATTACTACCGCATCACACCCTAAGGCTCTATGGCCTGGTATTAAAGCTTGGTGGGGCCAAGTGTATGACGAGCATCCTGAAGAATACACAGCGTTATTCGACAAGGATACTTCTAATCAAAACTACGAAGAAGATGTTCAGTTAACTGGCTTTGGTCTTGTTCCTGTAAAAGAACAAGGCATGGGCACTCAGTACGACTCAGAACTTCAAGGCTTTGTAACTCGCTATACGCACGTTGCTTACGCAATGGGTTACATTGTTACGAAAGAAGAGATGGACGATAACTTGTATGAGCAAGTGTCCAAGAAACGTGCTGCTGCTTTAGCCATGTCTTTCCGTCAAACGAAAGAGAACGTTGCAGCTAACGTTTATAACCGTGCATTTAACTCTACCTACACTGGTGGTGATGGCAAGGCACTTTGTGCTATTGACCATCCAAACACTACTGGTGGTACTTGGGCTAACAAGCCTACAGTAGACGTAGATTTGTCTGAAGCAGCTTTAGAAGATGCAATTGTAGCTATCATGGGTCTGCAAAACGACCGTGGTCTCTTGATTTCTATTCAACCTAAAGACCTTCATATTGCTCGTCAAGAAGTGTTTAATGCTCAACGCATTCTTCACTCTAGCTACCAAACAGGTAATGCCAACAATGACATTAACGTCATTAAGTCTGGTAACTACTTGCCAGGTGGTTTTAAAGTAAACCACTACTTCACAAGCCCACACGCTTGGTTTATCCGTAACACCATTCCAGGTGGAACAGGTATGAAGTACTATGAGCGTCACGCTATCATGTTTGATCAAGACAATGATTTCGATACACTTAACGTTAAAGCCAAAGGCTATGAGCGTTATTCATTCGGATGGTCTGATCCTCGTGCAGTATGGGGATCTAACGGTCCTTAATGTTATTAGTAACATCCCCCTCCCCATAAAGGAGGGGGTTCTTTTATAAAAAGGAGTTTTATTATGGGATACGAAAAACGTAAAGAAATGGGTCAAAAACCTGATCCTAAAGCTAAAGCTGTAGGCGAAGAGAAAAGAAAGCCAATGGCTAAGAAAGTAGCTACAAAAAAAGCTATGCCTAAAAAGAAAATGTAATGTAGAATCTAATCTCCGATGACGCTCTTAATTGAGCGTTGTTTTATACAACGTCAAAGGAAATATTATGTCAAACCCAACCCGCCTCTATGCTGGTCTTTCTACCGCATACCCCAATGAGACTTTGTACTCATTCCCTTTTCCAGATCCTTTCCACACTGGTAGCACTCAAACTTTGGGTAGCTCTACCTACACTAACGACTTCAATACCTTAATTGGTACTGACTACACCGTTACTGGTACTAGTTCTACATTTGCTTTAATAGCTGGTGTTGGTGGTCAAGCTACTTTAACTCCTGGTGGCACTACTACTGCAAGCTCTGCTTACAAAAATGGTCAATTCTTCCAGATTGTTTCTGGCAACCGTTTTTGGTATAGCACTCGTATTCAAGCTTCTGCTGTTGCTGGTAACGTATCGTTCTATGCTGGTTTTCAAGCTGGATCATCTGCTAACGATGCTTTGTATTTCTCTAAAGCTGCTGCTTCTACATCAATCAACTTAGTGTCTGTTGTTGGTGGTACTAGCACTAACATTGCTACTGGTATTGCTACTATAGCTGCTGCAACTTGGATTGAATTTGGTTTGTATTACAACGGTACAGACTTAGTTGTTTACGTTAATAACTTTCCTATTACTCGCATTTCTAATCCTACTGTTGGTTCTTCTGCAACCACTTTGACTAATGCTGTAATGGGTCCTGTGTTTCAAATTACTCCTACAGCAACTGATACTTTGACTACTGACTTTGTTCTAGCTTGCCAAGAAGTTAACCGTTAATCAAGGAGTAGTCTATGGCTAATTCCGTAACAACCCAAATCCTTGAAGAAGGTCAACGTAATGTAATCATCAAAGTAACAGGGGTGCTTGACACCTCTGACTATGCTTTGACTGAGACCATTTTAATGTCTGCTCTTAATCAAGGTGGTATTGGTCCCACTCCTACTCAAATTCGTATTGACCACATTGACTATTCAATCAGTGACCAATTAGAAGTTCAGATGTGGTGGGGTGCTACTACAGACGTTATTATCATGCCTATTGCTGGTCGTGGTCGTATGTCATTTTGGAACTTTGGTGGTCTAGTTAATAATGCTGGTGCAGGTAAGACAGGCAATATTAAATTTAAAACTACTGGCTGGACATCTGGTATTCAAGTGTTCTCTGTAATTCTTGAGTGTGTAAAACAAGGTACTAACCTGTAAGGATACCCCGATATGGATAACCAACAACTATTTAACCTAGTTGTCTCCATAGCGGGGTTTCTAGCTACATTTGTCTTTTATCAAGTTATGCAACGTCTTCAAAAAACTGAAGACACCATTGCTAATTTAAAAGAAGACTTAGTCAAAGAATATGTTCATAAAGATGACTATAGATCTGACATTAAAGAACTAAAAGATATGGTCAGACAGATCTTTGACAAGCTAGACAATAAGGCAGACAAGTAACATGTCTTATAAACCCAGATGGGATAACGGTGGCTGGTTAGTTATTTGTGACCAATGTGGTCGTAAGTACAAAGAGTCAGAGTTACAGCTTCGTTGGGATGGAATGATGGTATGCCCAAGGGATTGGGAGCCTAGACAACCGCAAGACTTTGTAAGAGGTGTTGCAGACGTACAAGCTCCTCCTTGGGCTAGACCAGAACAAGCAGATAGCTTTTTATATTTGTATACTGAAAATGTTACTGAGAACATTCCTATAACGGAAACACTTGTTGCTCATTACGTTTCTTCGTATGTGTTAAATGGTGCTGCTCTTAATACCTATAGTTTGGATTGATAATGAACGATAAGATTGAATTATCAGGTGATGTTGAAATCCTAAAAAATGGGGTAGTAGTACTACGTAAAAAGAATTTAATAGTACAAACAGGTAAGAACTTTTTAGCTAATGCTTTACTTAACTCTAGCACTAACCCATTTGTTGCTATAGCTATTGGTACAGGTAGTACTGCTCCTGTTGTAGGTAATACAACTCTTCAAACTGAGATAGCTAGGGTTGCTTTTAATACAGCTACTATAGCAAACAATGTTCTTAGTTTGTCAGCAACCTATGGTATAAACATTGGTGTAGGTGAGCTTACAGAAGCTGGTATATTTAATAATGCTACATCTGGAGGTACTATGCTTTCTCGTATAACCTTTGGTGGAATAAACAAAACTGTATATGATACTTTAATAGTCAATTGGACTATTACTGTTGGGTAATGCTTAAAGGATTAATATGGTAATGAAGTTTACAAATAATGCTACAGGCAATCTTGCTTCTAGTATTACTAATTCTGCTACTAGCCTTACCCTAAACACAGGACAAGGTGCAGTGTTTCCTAGCTTAGGAGCTGGAGATTACTTTTACTGTACCCTTACAAACACATCGTATGCTATAGAGATTATTAAAGTAACAGCTAGGTCTAGTGATACTTTTACTATTGTAAGAGGACAAGATAACACTACAGCTTTAGCTTGGAATGCTGGAGATAAAGCAGAACTTAGAGTTGTAGCTGCTGTACTTAATGATCTACCCAAATTAGATCAAAACAATACTTTTAGTGCTAATAATACTTTTAGTGGATCTAATACATTTTCTGGGTCTAACACTTTTAGTAATACCAATACTTTTAGTTTAGCTCAGACTATGACACTAGGGGTTATTACTAGTTGGACTACTGCTGGTAGACCTACTTCTCCAACCCAAGGACAAACAGGTTTTAATTCAACTTTAAACTCTACAGAATCTTGGTCTGGTACAGCTTGGGTACAGGGTGGGGGTGCTACAGGTACTAATGGGGATACTGCTTTTTATCTTAATGGTACAACTGTGTCATACTCATATACAATACCCACAGGTAAAAATGCTCATTCAGTAGGACCCATAACTATTAACTCTGGTGCTACAGTAACTATACCTAGCGGTCAACGTTGGGTTATTCTTTAAGGATTAATTATGGCATACGGTACAGGTGCAATGGATGTGGTTCAGTCTAGTACGACTGGAACACCCACACAATTTCAAGATGGATCGGGTACACAGATTGGTACTCTTTGTAGGGCTTGGGTTAATTACAAAGGGACATCAACGCAATCAATTCGTGCAAGTTTTAACGTTAGTTCGGTTACTTATAACAGTACAGGTGACTACACAATTAACTTTACAACAGCAATGACAGATAACAACTATTCTGTTTGTGGAACTGCTGGCGATTTTACGGGCGGAAGTCAAAACAGGATGACAGTTGACCCTAAAGTTTTTGCGACAGGCAGCATACGAATTAACGTAGACAATTCAGGTTCTACAACAGATCAAAACGCTGTTTCCGTTGCAATTTTTCGTTAAGGACTCACAATGACAACAATCATCAACGCAGTCGCATCCACAGGCCTTGTCCAAACATCAGACGGGTCGGGTGTAATGTCCGTTTATTGGTTGCGATGTGCTGAACATACAGATATAAATCTCACAAAGGTTATACATGGACAAAGGAGCTAATCAATGGCATCAATAATTAATGCAAGTACAAGTAATGGAATTGTGCAAACCGCTGATGGTAGTGGAATTCTAAAATGTCAAGCTAATGGTGTTACAACTAATGCTTTGGCTTGGATGAATTTTAATGGCATAGTCACAACTTCAATTCGGGCATCATATAACGTAAGTTCTGTTACTCGAAATGGTACTGGTGACTACACAATGAATTTTACTAATGCTATGGCAGATGCAAACTATTGTGTCGTAGGTTCAGTTAATATTTCAACATCAAATTATAATGCGGTTTTTGCGCCAAATTACACATCAGCACCCACAACAAGTGCTATGCGTTTTTGTACATCTGCTGGTTCAACCACAATATTTTATGATTGCGGTTATATTTATGTAGCAATCTTTGGAAACTAAAAGGAAAAATAATGTCAAAAGTAATTATTTACACAAACACAAGCGGTAACGTATCAGTATGCGTACCCACAGGCGAACTACCTATTGAGACAGTTCTTGCAAAAGACTGCCCAAGTGGTGCAATTATTGTAGAAGACTCAACCTTACCCCAAGGCGATGATGCTCTATTTTTTGATTCTTGGACACTAAGCGGATCAATTGTAACGGTCGACATTACTAAAGCTAAAGAACAAGCAACAAAGCAGTTAAACGCAATGGCTTATTCTGAAGTACAACACAGAGCAAACAAAGCAGGGATTGGTCTTAGTAACGTGATGGCAGATTCTGATTGGACTACCGCACTCACAACGGCTAGATCAGCGATTACTGCATCTACAACAACTGCACAATTAGTTGCTTCGATTGCACCGATTCAATCAGCTATTACTGCTAACGCTTAAGGGGATACCATGAGCATTGTCTTAGACGGTTCAAATGTTAATACGGTTGGAATACCTAACCTTGGTACGGCAATAGCTACTACTTCAGGAACTTCAATTACTTATACAGGTATTCCATCTGGAACAAAACGTATTACTTTAATGTTTAATGGGGTATCTTTATCTGGTAGTTCAACTATTCTTATTCAACTTGGATCATCTAGTGGAGTAGAAAATACTGGATATGTTGGTCAAATTATTTATGTTAATGGTGGTGCTGCGGGTAATGCTGCATTTTCATCTGGAATTCAATTGTATGGAACTGGATCGAACGCTGCAATATTAAATTCAGGTGCAATTGTTTTTACAAATGTTTCTGGAAATATTTGGGTATTTCAAGGTGGCGTTGCTTCGGAAGCTACTTCCGCAAATAACTTTGTTGCAGGAAGAAAAACTCTTGCCAATACATTGGATCGTGTAAACATCACAACAGTCAACGGAACAGACACTTTTGATGCAGGATCAATCAACATTCAATACGAGTAAATTTTAATAAAAACACTAAGTGATAATTAACTATGTCATCTACATATAGCGTTGATTCAATACAAATCATTACCCTAGCTTTAGGTAAGTTAGGTGTGCTTGAGATTGGGGATACTCCTGATACAAACACTATTAACAATGCTCAGATGACTCTTAATCTTTTTATTAAGCAATGTAATACAGATGGTTTAAAACTATGGAAGAACTCTGAGTTAATTATTCCATTGGTTGCTAATCAAACCCAATACATTCTAGGAGGCTCTACAAGTACTCTAATGTATGATTCATTAGCACCTACAGTACCTATTACAGATAAGCCTCTAAAAGCTATCCAAGGCTTTTATAGAAACATTTCTACTACTCCCTACATTGATACTCCTTTGTTACTAGTATCAAAACAAGAATACAACATGTTAGGTTCTAAGTTCTCTACAGGTATTGCCAATACTTTGTTTTATGATCCTAAGAATCTTAACGGCATATTAAATGTATATTTAACTCCTGATACTACTGCTAGTACCAATATTGAGTTGCATTTAGTATGTCAAATGCCATTAAATGACATTAACAATCAAACAGATATACCAGACTTCCCTATTGAATGGATGAACTTTCTTGTGTGGAGTCTAGCTGATGAGTTGGCTTTACAGTATGGTATTCCTATGAACCATAGACAAGAACTAGCTGGTAGAGCTAATGGGTATAGAGAAAAACTAACCAACTGGGATGTTGAAGCTAATAGTACATTCTTTGCTCCTGACTTTAGATCTACATCTAAGAACTCTTACGGACATTAAGTATGACAACAGAACGTATATCACTATGTCAACCCATTGAAAGTCGTGATGGTACGTTAAACGCTGACTCTTATACTTCTAATGGTTTCTTTGAAACACAAGGTAATAGAAAAGAGTTTGTTAAAAGACCTGGTTTAGTAGCACTCACACAAATTACTCCTGTAACCCCTCCTGCCTATTTAAATAGTCAAGGGTTGTTTGATCTTAATGGTAAGTTGTACGCTGTTATTAATAACGTTTTGTATAAGATTGATCCTAGTAGTTCTTATGCTGTAACTAATTTAGGTTCTTTATCTGCAACTAATAAGGACTGTTATTTTGCTAAAACATTTTTAGATACATATTTGTTTTTTCATAATACGGTTAATTGTTATTTAATTGATCAATCTGGTTCTTTTGTAAGTATGTCTACTCCTCCTAATGGACCATATGTTCCTGGGGTTGTATTTCTAGACAATTACATATTTATTGGTACTACTAGTAACCGTATATACAACTGTAGTGTTGGAGACCCTACAACTTGGAATGCTTTGGGGTACATAAGCTTTCAACAGACTACAGATGATTTGGTAGGTATTACTAAGTATTTAAATTATTTAGTAGCTTTTGGTACTGCTAGTACCCAATTTTTTTATGATGCTGCTCTTACTCCACCTGCCTCCCCATTGCAATTAGCACCTAGTTATTCCATTGAAATAGGATGTGCTAATGGAGATAGTATTGTGTCTAGTACTAATACAGTATTCTGGGTAGGTGTTAGTAAAACTTATGGTAAGTCTATATACCTAATGAATGGTGTAGCTCCAACTAGAATATCTACTCATGCTATAGATAAGTTTTTAGAAACAGATGGGGTATCTACTGTTACTGCTTACTGTTACTCTATTAGTGGACATGTGCTGTATATTCTTAATTTAAATACTAGCGGGATAACCCTAGTATTTGATATGGTAGAACAAGAGTGGTACACCTGGTCACAATATTCTATGCAATCTAACGACCAACCTAACCCAGGTACTTACCAAGAGTCATACTTTAGACCTACATATTATGCTGAAACTAACAATATACCTTATTTGTTAGATGATGATACAGCTACTTTGTACAGCTTAAGTACTACAACGTACCAAGATGCTGGACAACCAATCTACTATAGATCTGTAACTAAGATACTAGATAGTGGTACTACCAAACGTAAATTTTATGGTAGAGCTGAAGTTGTTGGGGATAAAGTCTCAGGTGGATCAATGACTATTAGCCACTCTGGTAACGACTATCAAACTTACTCTACAGGTAGAACTGTAGATCTTAATTCGTCTAGACCACAAGTTTATCTTTCAGGTGCTGACAGACGTAGATCTTGGCAATTCTTATCTACTAGCAATGTTCCTCTTAGACTAGAGTCTGTTGAAATAGATTTTAGATTAGGTGAAATGGATCAAGAACAAAGTGTTGGTGGTGGACAAAACTACGGTGCTTGATATGGATCAAGTTACTAATAACATTAATACTGTAGTTACACAACCAGGTTATGATGTTTCTACCCAAGAAAGTAAACAAGCTTTAGCTACAGCTCTTTTAAAAGAAGAGCAAGCTGATTGTCCTGTTTACCATAGGTTTGGTCCAGGCATCTATATTAGAGAAGCCCATTACAAAGCTGGTACTCTTGTTGTGGGTCATGAGCATCTACATGAACATACCAACATTCTTCTTAAAGGTTGTATCTTAGTTTCAGATGGGGCAAATGGCACTAAGGAACTAACAGCTCCGTACATGTTTGTAGCCCAACCTGGTAGCAAGGTAGGATACGTCCTAGAAGACGTTGTATGGCAAAACATATACGCTACCACCGAAACTGATTTAGAAGTCCTTGAGAGGTCTCTATTTGCTTCTGAGGACTACTTTAAAAAGCATTTGAAGCTTAAAGCTAAGGCTGACAAATTACTTTGTGAAGAAGACAGAAACGATTACAATCAGATGCTATTAGAGACAGGGTGGACAGAAGAACTTATACGCAAAGTATCAGATTACCCAGACGATAAGATTCCTTTTCCTACAGGTAGTTATTCCGTAACTCCTGGTGAATCTAACATACAAGGTAGAGGTTTGTTTGCTACCGCACCTTTCTTAGAAGGTATGGTAGTAGCCCCAGCTAGACTGGGAAGTAAGAGGACTCCTGCGGGGTACTTAGTTAACCATGCCAAGAACCCCAACACAAAAGCAGTTATGAATGACAACGGAGATATATATCTTGTTGCTACTAGTAACATTTGTGGTATGAAAGGCGGTTATCTTGGTGATGAAATAACTTTAGATTACAGACAAATAATGAAACTAAATAATCTTTGGAATGGAGAAATACAATGTCAGCAGCAGTAACAGCATCAGTTGTAGGTATTGCAGCAGGGGTTAACGCTCTTACTGGAGGTGGTATAACTCAAGCTTTAGGGTTTGGAGGAGGTGGGTCTGCTCCTAGTACTAGTCCAGGTTCTGCTGCTGCTGTAGCTAACCCTATGGCTCCATACCAAGCTAATTTAGCTTCTATGTACGCTGGGTATCTTAGTCAAGGTAACCAAACAGATATTACTAAAATGCCAGGATACTCTCAATTTCAATCTGGAGTGCTAGATCCTACTATGCAAGCATCACAAGCTAGGGCAGCATCTACTGGTCAATTGTATTCTGGTGGAGAACAAATGGCTCTAGAAAATATAGGTCAACAAGGCTATTCTAATTTCATGAGTAACTATATGTCTCAACTATCTGCTGGTGCTACTGGTAATGCTTATCAAGGTGCTCAGTTTGGAGCTGCTCAACAAAGTGCTGCTCAACAAGGTATTAGCCAAGGTTTAGGTAGTATTGCTACTGGGTTATCTGGGTTGTCTAGTGTAGGTGGATCTGGTGGTATGAGTGGTTATATAAACTCAAACTTTGGTAGAGATGCAATACAAGCTGATACAGGTGCTGCTGCTGAATCTGGTCAAAGCTTTTATGGTAGCAATAGTAGTTATGATCCTTCTGCTGGATGGAGTAATTAATTATGGCTTATTTAATGTCCGATGTTGCTGCTGGTAGTACTGCTGCTTTACAGCTACAGCAGAATATGGCTGCTGCTCCTGATGTACGTCAGGCTGAAGCCAATAAGATGCAAGTTCAACAGCTTCAGATACAACAAGATCAAGCTAATGTTGAAAAGACTAAACTAGCTAATTTAGTTGGTACATATGGTTTACAAGCTGCACAAGACTCTAAACAAAAATTAGCTGCAATAGTTCAAAGTCCTGAGTTTAAAGCAGGTGATGAGGTTAAACGTCTTCAATTAATATCTCAAGCCCAAGCAGAAACAAATGACATGGATGGGTTTGTTAAAACAACTGCTGCTATTGATAAAGCACAGCTTAATCAAATAACAACAGAACTTAAAGAAAGAGAAGCTGATGGTTTAACTATTGGTAGTGCTTATGCAACTATTAAAGATGCTTCTCCTGAAACACTTCCTAGTTTGTTAGAACAAATGTCTCCTGAGCAACACAAAGCTATTGAGACTCAGATACCTAACTTCTTTAAAGAGAACAATCCTAAATTACAAAAGGCTCAACTAGAAGCTCTGTTTGAAAATACTTCTGGTAAGAATTTATTAGCTACTTCTCAAATGAGACAAGAATTAGCTAACATACAAAAAGAAATACAACACCAACATGATTTAGCTAAAGAACAAATATCTCAAAACAAACGTGGTACTGGTACAGGTGATAAAGAAACTAAATTAGAACTTGCTGAATTTAATTCTTATAACCGTGCTTCATCTAGAATAGATACAACTAACAAAAAAGAACTTAATGAACTAGAGACTGCTTATAAAGAAGCTCTTAAAAAAGACCAACAAAAGACTGGTCCGTTTGGTATGTTTTCTTCAGCCTCAGAAGAAGCATCTAAAGATAAAAATAAGTTTTTAGATTTACCTTCTACTAAAGCTTGGAATGCTTTACAAGAAAAGAAAAAAGAAATAGTAGAAGCTAAACTAGATGCTCTTGAAGCTTTACCAGAAGGTAAAGAAAAAGATCGTTTGTATGACATATTACA
>Ga0214166_1000467_pt1 | contig 20256 bp, 12 predicted proteins | sample TroBogepilimnion_27_FD_153005 | JGI IMG/M metagenome (GOLD analysis project Ga0214166, IMG submission 153005) | Freshwater microbial communities from Trout Bog Lake, WI - Practice 18AUG2009 epilimnion v3 | ecosystem: Environmental > Aquatic > Freshwater > Lake > Epilimnion/Euphotic zone ...
CCAGCAGCCACTATACTATTAGTGCCGTTGGCTGCCTGTGCTTTAGGCAGTGCCAATCTGTTTAGTGCGTTGGAGTCGCCACTTAGAATGCTCATACCAATATTTTTAAGTTCAGTTCCAGCCAATGCGCCCAAATTTTGACCTTTTAATTTGTTAAATGTTTGTCCTGCAATCAATCCGGCGCCCAATAAGTTTCCAGCACCCACTTGTTGTGCTATGCCATCTGCAGATGCTAGTAGTCCTCCAGGACCCAGTAAACTGGTTGTGCCGCCACCGCCAGGAGTCAATGGACTGGGTTGTTTGTCGTAGTCAGGCATGATGCCAGCAGGCTCTCCGCCGTATTTGTAAGTACCGTAGTTGTAAATAACAGTTTCGTATTCCACTGTCATGGTGTTTTCTAAAAACTCGTTTTGTCCTTGTGCATGTTGTCCGTGTTGGAAACTGGTGATGATGGGATTGACCAAAATGTATTCGCTAAAACGTTTTTGATGCAAACTGTAAATTTTAATAAAGTTTAAAATTCTTTCTTCTGCACCACTTTGTGTATACTTGGCCGGCAAGTAGCCCCAGTGTTCAGTTTGTTGCGTGTTGTACTTGGTGTGTTGTTGATAAAAGCCCGGATTGCCACCGTAGTCACTGTCACGATAGTAATGACTCATGTAGTCGTACCAAAAGTCTCGTACTGCATCTGCGCTGTCATCGTGAAATGATATTGTTACAGGGTCATACTTAATCTTGGTTTGTACGTAGTTGGGTCTATTGTAGGCATTGTATGTTTTTACATCCATGGTGTACTTGGGCAAGTTTACACTTTTCACCATCATGCCAGTTTGTATTTTTTCTATAGTGGGCAGTCGACTCAACTGTGGATTAATATCAAATGACACATGGAATAGGAAACTGTATTTGGGACTCAGCGCATAATTATTGTTTGTGAATAAATTATGGGCGTGTTTAAAGTCGCGAAGATTACTTCCAGTAACTGCACCGCCTAAAAAATCATTTATTATGCTCATATTAGTATTTAGCCACAAAAAAACCCGCCTCAGCGGGTTCTTTATAATTACCAGGATTAACCAGTAATTGTTGTACCAATGGTACGAGCAACTGCTGCGCCAACTCCAGCACCGTTTTGGCCAGTTGGTAATTGTTCGGCATTGTCGTAGCGTATGGTCAACGCCACTGTGGCTGGATCATTAGTAGCGTAGTTCATGTCACCGTAGTCGACTTGACTTAGGAAACATCCATACAGTTGCCATGATTCCAATGTTGTTGGTGTATTGGCTCCGTTGCCGCCATCTAGCATTTCTAGCAACAGTTGGAACTTGTAGTCAATACCCGACGCTGCACTCGACTGCTCTTCAAAGTCAAATTGTTTCTGGATTTGTTCGCCAACCAATTTGCTAACGTTGCCGCCGGCATCATCGCGTAGATTAACTGTTACTTCAGCCCATTCGGGTTTGCCCTGCAAGTATACCTTGCTGTTGTAAACATCAATGGTGATGGGGTTAAAATTTAGGCTGGGACGTTTTACATCCATTACCTGTTTTGTAAGCTCGACTACCTGGGCGGCACTAACTCCAAACTTTGTAAAACTTAGACGGAATCTAAATTTTAATTTTGGCATTAACAGACCTTGGCTGGGCGAACCCGACAACGGTACTGATATGTTTGTTAAGGATGCTGTTGACATTTCTTCTCCTATATACTTTTATTTATCTGTTTTACTTGCCACCTAAAGTAGCGATCTGACCAGGAGCATACAAGCGAATTGGTATGTAAATAAACTCAACTGCTATTTCTGGTTCAATAGCAACATCAGCATAAAGTTCATTGTTGCTAATAATATCTGGTGTGTTGTTTGTTGTATCACAAACCACCAAGTAATCGTAAATACCGCGCTTGGCTACTAAGTCGTTCAATGCACCACTTAGTACTGCTGCAAATTGATCACGTGTGGTTTTGTCATTGGGTTCAAACAAGAATGCATTACCAGCACTGGCAAAAATAGTACGCAAGTAATTTACTAAACGTGCTACGTTTACACGATCCATGCTCTCTGTATTTGGATCACGTGTCTTCTGTCCCCAAACAACCATACCAATTCCTGGCAATATTGTGATTGGGTTGATTCTTAGTTGATACAATGCATCACGAAGACTCTGTTGTACACCAGTACGCACAAATTCTCCTGTGCTATAATTGATGTATCCCAAATCAGTTGCATTGCTTACCAATCCACGACGTGTGCCAGCCGGAGCAAACCATGGATAACTTACATTATCACTGTATAGGTATGTGCGTAATGCCATGTGGCTTGGCGGGACCATGATCTCGTTTCCGTTCAAGTCGGTGCTTAATCCACTTGGATAGTACACTGCCAAGTAAGGATCAGCAGTTGCTAAACCGTTACCATTGGTGTCATTACTCCAATTTGTGATGTCTACTACATTTGTACTCAATCCCATTGGGGTATCGCCAATAACAAATGCTGTATTAGCACGGTCGTTGTTCAATGACACCAAGTTTGGAATTAGTTCAGGGTATCCCGGAGCACAAATCAATTGGAATTTGAATTGATCTTCACGGATTTCGGTATTGGCTTCAACTGCAGCATTCATGGCAGAAACAATAACATATCGTTGCGCATAGTGTCCAGCATATGGAGTATCAGTCTGGGTGTTTAATCCACTAGTAGTTACCCAAGAAGCAACTTGTAACGGAGTCCAATAAGTTGTTTGTGTTATGGGATTTTGATTTGTGTTAGAGTTTTGTAAGCTAACATAAATTGTTGATCCGAAAAACACTGTTGATCCTTGACTGTATGTTGTAGTACTACCCCAACTTGCTACATTGAAGGCTGTTGGGGTAAAGTAATCAGCAACATAACGTTTTACGTTGTAGCCACTGCGGCGTGTGTTGAACAACAACATACCGCGTGGATATAGTTCAGGATTGGGAGCATCTAGGTCAACGTAGTTGCTGGTTAAATATGGACTTGGCGCAGCGTCTGTGCCAGTAGTCAATATTTCTGTACCGCTAATAGGATCTGTTGTTCCCGATGTGTCCCAACGTGCATCGGCAAAAATAATACCATTTTGGCTGATGTGATCTGTGTTGTCAATTGCCACCCAAGCACTGCCGTTATAGCGATACAGTGCTGGCCAATTTTCTAAATCAGCAGTATCCAACCATATATCACCAGCCACTAATGTAGTGCCATCGCTTTGTGATACAGGTGCACTTGCTTGTACAAGTACGCCGGTTGCATCTGTGTTGGATAAATTGTAGCCACGTGCATCTGCAGTTACGTTTTGGTAACCTTTCCAAGCAGTTCCTGTGTTGATCATGATGTCAACCACAGTAGGATCACTATAGTACCACAATGTGCCATTTGCAGGATCTGCAACTGGTTGTGTTAGACTATAGGTGTATGTTAAATTATTGAAGCCACTTATAGTTACTCCAGTGCCAAAAACATAAGCATTTGGAACTCCACTTGTAAATCCGGCTGCACTAAACACGGTTGGATAACTGGAGTTGGTTGTCATTGATATGTCACCGCCAGTTAGGTGTGTAAGAGTAATAGTGCCGTTTGCATTTACTTGGGCTAGTACATTTGGTATGTTGGCTTTTAACACCGCAGTAACAAAATCTGTAGCTCCTGTACCAAGTATAGTAATTGTGTATGCGATTTGTGCACTAGTTCCTGGTTGGGTCACAGTCATGTAAAAAATTGAGCCGTTTGTGAATGTTGGCGCAGTTGCCGAACCAGTAGCACTGACTTGTCCACTCACTTGTCTTATTTTTGGTATGTAGCCAGCAAATCCCAGTTTACTCGCACCAACTGAGGGATCTTCTAAGAAATATATTGTCCCCTGTGCAATGTTGATACCACCACCACTGGGATCTAAACCATAAATTGCCTGAGCATCAGCCAAATAGGCTTGTGCTGCTTGTGTGCTCCATAATTGTGTAGTTGTATTGTATTGTTTAACAACAAAATTTGCGCCACCACCTATGGCTCCAACTTTGAACCACACACTGCCGTTTGGTGCAGCACCTGTACCTGGAACAGTGGGTGTACCTGCACTCCAAGTGTCGTTTGTTGTCCAATAAGGCACACTGGCGTAGTTACTGTATTGGAAACTTGGGCAAGTGTAAGTGCCTGCGGTTAAGCCTGTTGTTGAGATCAATGTAGTATTTCCTGCGCCATTATATGCGGTAGCGATAGTAATTCTTCCATCGCCAGATACTAGACCACTTGATGTGCTATCACTGTACAGAGCCAATTGGTTGTTTAATACATCGGCTTTGACACCGGTAATGGCAGCACTGTTGATGTTTGCTGCAAATGCTGCCAGTGTTGTGCCGTTTAAGGTAACTGTGGTTCCATTGATGCTTAAATTTCCACCAGTTGACAAAGTTGGGCTTGTTGCAGTTCCTTTGATGGTAGGAGCACTTGCATGCCATTTTGGTGTGCCAATTAAAACCCAAGTGTTGTTTATGTTATTGGGGTCAATGGTGCCAATATCGGGACCAGCTTTGTAAAATGTACGGTTAGTTGTTGATGTTGTAACCACAGCATAGCTACCAACAGCTCCAATGCTTTGTAATGGAGTTGGTTGATTGGTCAAACTACCTTGCGTTGTCAAAGTTGTTTGTGAGTTGCTGGTGATTAGGATAGGTGTTTGCTCGGAAAAACTTTGAGTATCTGCACTCCACTCGTAAATACCCCAAGTTGTATCTGCTAGGTCAAACCAATATGTGCCATTTGCAACTTCGCCAGTGGGACGAACGCTGGTAGGAGCCAACTGATTCAAGTCAATATTGGCACGAATTGCGTACAATTGATTGCCTAGACCCAATGTTGAATAAGCAGCCATCAAGCCGTATTCATTTCGCTCGTCACCATGTAGCGGAGTGCCAGCACTACTTTGTTGGAATACAGGGTATCCCATTGCGGTGCTCAAGTCTCGCTGACTTCCAAATATTTGTAATTTATCTGCATTGGCAACTGTTGTGCCTGTGCACAATGCGCCATTTAGAGTTTTATTTTCTGCTGTTGCCAATATAACTAACGGTACGGTACCAACAGCGTTGGATACATACTGACTGTTGTCTGTTACGGTTATACTTGTTCCTGGGGATACTAATGCCATAGTAACTTTCCTTTTAAATACTGTTATTGATATTTATATAAAATAGTATTTTTCTGGTGTTTTGCATGCCCTTTGCAAAGGTCAGTCGCTAAATACCGTATGACACGTAAAATCTGCCCCACCTGTAATCAAACTCCGGTGGCTGTAAACTACATCAAAGAAGGAGTGACGCACTATCGCTCACGTTGCGATGCTTGTAGCCGATCCGGAAAAAAGAACAAAGAAATACCGGCTTGGTATCGAGCCGGTTATAGAAAAAAGCCGCAATGTGAAAAATGCGGCTTCAAGTTCAAGTTTCCCACCGAGCAGAGTGCGGTGTATTATATTGATGGTAATCTAAAAAACAACAATCATTTCAATCTCAAAACTGTTTGTTTGAATTGTGTGCAAGAGGTGCATAAGAGCCGGCTACCTTGGAAACCGTCCGCTCTTGTACCAGATTTTTAAGTTGCAAAAACAAGTCTTCAATTGACTCATTGTTGTCAATTTCGGCATCAAATTCTGTTCCAGCCCAGGCCGTTTCACTGGGATGTACTCCTAGAGTTTTTAAATTTTCTACAAATACTGCATCGCCTGAATTGGCACGTATTGCAACTGGGAACCAAGCAGGCAATGGACCACGTTGTATCCAAATTATCCTGCCGCCCTGTTTGCGTATTGCGGCTATCTCGTTGGGGAATCTACAATCAGTAATAACAATATTGTCTCGGCTGGTGCGAATTTTGTTTTCTAAACTGGCAATCCACATGTCGTCATGGAATCCTTCTCGGATAACTTCTGTGCCCCAGTACTGTAACACATGCCTGGGTGTGATGTTGCGTCCTAAACGTTGACTCCACCACTCGTCCGGTTGCTCGCGCCACTCTCGACTTTGTGTAGTTCTACCCTCAAGCATTTGGCGGTCCCAACCAAATACATGTGCTACTGCATCTTTTAAACTTGATGCAAAACTTTCTCTGCGATATCCGTGAAAGTTAACCAAATAATCAGCGGCAGTGTCTTTGCCTGATCCAATTAAACCACATATACCTATAATCATAAAAAATGCTCCCGTAAGAGCATTTTAATATAAATGTAACACAAAGGTCAAGTTATCCGGTTACCCAAGTTAAAGGTCTTCCGTTATCAACGTAGTTGACAATCTCGTATTCTAAACGTTCCATTTCGGCTTGTGCTTCGGCTACCATTGCAGCACCGTTTAAACTGGTTCCGCCTTGTGGGCCAGCAATGGTATTAAACTTACTGTATGCTTGCCCTAGTAGTCGTTTGGCAAATGCATAGGCGTAGTCTTGTATCCAAGGAAACGAAAAATTGTCATTCAAAATCATTTGGTCTGGTTTTTGATTGTCAATCCAAAGCAACACACTTTCATAGGGATTGGCTCCGGTGTCGTTTCCGGTTGTTCCGCCATAACCGTAAGGCATTTTACGCACGATAGTCAATCGTTTGGTTGCGGGATTAAATGTAAAGTTCAGTGTTCCGCCAAACATCTTCATTGCCAACTTCTGGTAATCCACAAACAATTCATAGTTTGTTAATCCACCAACACGCCCTGCCACCAACATGTATGTGTTCAAATATCCACTTGCAAACGGCTCAAATTGGCTGGCTGTAGTTCCTGTCACACTTCCAATACCGCGTCTAAATGCAGCTCTAACGTTCATGATTTCTTTAGGCAGTATGTATTCTTGAGTTTCAGGTAACAGGTCCAGAAAGCAATAGCTTTCTTCTACACTGTTTGCTGCTCGTTGTCGATATTTGACAAGTGCTTGATTGATCGCCATTTTGTAGTGCTCTTGTTCAAGTTCAACATCCACAATGCCGTCGCCCAGTCGCATGCGAATATAATCTGTGATTGCGGCTCGTTGTAGATCTGAACTGGTTAATGCGCTGGCATCATATTTGATCGGCCCCGGCCCTGTTCCAGTATTGGGATCGTATAAACTACCAGTAGGAATACTGCCAAATACACTTAGGTTGCCATCAATTGATTGGCTTTGATTGGGTACGCTATATTCACTCATGAAAAAATCCTGTTATAGTTTATTTATAACAGGATTTGTATGTTGAAGTCAGATTATACTGCTTTTAGCAACACAATCTCTGCGTTCATTCTGCCGTTTAACCGGCTCTCGGTAGCTTTAACGTCATCCAAAAACTTTCTCAGCTGAACTTTGCCGGCTTTGGCGAACTCTCTAAGTTGTTCTTCGGGCTTACGCAGGGTTTTGCATACGCTTTTAGATTCATCAAAGTTAATGATACTGGTACCTTTCACACTCAAAGTCTTGTATGCTTCTGCAACATACTTACCTAGTTTGCGATACTTGGTGTTGTAGATCCAAAGCTCAGTAGCACCGACTATCTCTGCAGGATTAATGCTCACAATCTTTAGCTCGGTATGTGTTTTAGCATACTTGAGTTTGGCAATTACCTTTTCTTTGCTAGGAGCCTTTTTAACTCTAGCTTTCTTAAGTGACTTCTTAACTCCGCGATACTGTTCAATCGCACTCATTAAGTTGTCAATCCAAGCAATCATTCGTTTAAAATCTGCTGCCTTGTAGTGTGCATAACCTTCTTTTAAGTCTGCATCTTTTTTGGCCATTGCCAGTTCAAGTTCCTGTTTACGAGCTTTGTATAATTCCTCATACTTGCCCAATTGACTTTGTACCACATTCTTGGCAACAAGAAAATCATAGGGCTTAAAGTCTGTTTTGATTGCTCGTGTGACATCATCATAAACACCTTCGATGTCACCAATGAGCTCGCTTGTTTTCTCATTCAAACGATCTTGAATTGTAGGAGCTCGATATACTTCTTTGACTTCTTCTACAACCTCTTGCACTTCGGGATCAGCGCCATCAATTGCTTTTAGAACGCACTCGTCCAAAAACTCAATGTGTCTAGGCTTTAGGGGCATGTTGGCACGAATATGTGCCATAATCAAACAACATGCCGTCATCGGAATACTACGATCACCACTGCGTTCAAATGCTTTAATTTGCTCTTTGTTAAAACGCTTGGTTTGTAAACGCACCCATTCTACAACATTTTTACGTGCATCTTTTTGACTGTAGTAATAATTGTAATAGTAAAAACTTTTTCTCAGTTTGTGGTCAAAGTCTGCATTGCTTAGTTCAATATCTGAAGCCTCCCAATCGGGCTCGCCTCCGGTGTACTTTTCATCGTGAAAAGCCGGATTTCGAACTTTGGTTTGTTTGGTCTTGATCTTGATGCCTGCAACTGTTGCCATATTTTCTCCCGTAAAACTATATTATACTACATCTTTAACAAAGTGCCAAATGTAAGTTGTTGTTCTAATACAACAAGAGCCTCGTCCAATTGACGAGCCAATTCTTCATATCGAACAGTGTATCGATTTCGGCGTCTGCATTCCACAAACTCCCCGTCCAATCGTGCCCACATTCTCACACAATTTTGATAAAGATCCTGCAGGTTGGCGTCGCCCAATCGCACTACAATAGGACGAGCATCTGCAATTCTGTTGTAGAGCATGGGGCTATGTGTCTGCATAACTGTAATTATACTAGATAAATCATTCCTTGTCAAATTGGGTAAATACACAATAATCTAGGAAAAGACAGTGGCAAGATTAAGTTTATGGAAAGATGGTAGACACACTAACGATTACAAATTTTTTGATCGTAGAATAAGTGAGATGTTTACTATTGGTGGTACTGGTATTTTACTACATAAATATCTGGGCCCAACTACACAAGGCGTACAATTGGCAACTACGGCAGCACAAGGTGCTCCAGGAGCAGTCATCACCTTGCCTGATACTTCTAAAATCAACATTGGTGATACTGTAACTGCGTCGGGAGTTCCGTTAAATAGTACAGTAATTGCCAAAAATGCCAGCACCATCACCATCAGCGCCAATACAACTTCAGCATTGGGCATTGGTATCAACATTGGAATCAGTCCCACAGCTGCACGCCCCAGTCATACAAACCAAAGTGAGCTAAACATACAAGACTTGCTTTGGCAAGAAAATCGTGATAGAAAATATGATACTTCGGTGTACACCATGCGCGGCATTTATCAACGTGCTGATCAAGACTTTGACCTAAGCCAATTTGGATTGTTTTTGGCCACCGGCACCATGTTCATGGTGTTTCATTTGCGTGACATGGTGGACATGATTGGCCGCAAGCTGATGGCAGGTGATGTGCTAGAGCTACAACATTTAACCGACTATGATGCCTTGAATCAAGACATTCCGGCATCACTCAAACGCTTTTATGTTGTAAGTGATGGCAGTTGGCCTGCAGAGGGATTCAGTCCCACATGGTGGCCGCACCTATGGCGTGTCAAACTCAATCCCCTAGTAGACAGTCAAGAATACAAAGACATTCTCAACAACATCACTGCTGGCAATGCCAATACTCCAATTGGACAGATACTGAGTACCCTGAACACCAACTTGGCCATCAATGATGCTGTTGTTGCTGAAGCAACTGCTAATGTTCCCTTAAGTGGTTACGATACCACCTCGTTGTACACATTGCCCAAAAATGTTGCTAGACAACCCGAGAAGACTGCCGATGATGTTGCTGACACTGCCGACGACGTCTTAGACACCGCAGACGAAGCTCCGCCCATTGCTGGTAGCCCCATTACTGGTTACTTGACCGGGTCAGTACTACCGCCCAATGGTGCTCCAGTACAGTCAGGCATACAGTTCCCCGCAAGTCCCGACATTGGCGCATATTTCCTAAGAACTGATTACTTGCCCAATCGATTGTTTAGATTTGATGGTAAAATGTGGGTTAAAATTTATGATGCACAACGTACAAGTTTAACACAAGGTGCAAACAACCAAACACTATTGGGCACGTTCCTAAACGACACAAACACCTTTGTCAACAACGATGGTGCCACAGTGAACGAGCGACAAAGTTTGAGTACTGCACTAACACCGAAAGCTGACAACTAATGACAACACCTAGCAATTATTTCTACGACGGGCAGATACGCCGATTCATAAGCCAGTTTATACGCATGGTGTCAAACTTCTATGTGGAGTTTGGCAAGGACAGTAACGGAGTCACCAGTCTACAACGTGTTCCTGTTATGTACGGCGACCCCAGTAGGCAAGTGGCACAAATTATCAAAAGCAATAGCGAGAACACTATTAATGCAGTTCCTGCCATGGCAGTGTACATCAACGCATTGGCTTACGACCAAACACGATTGCAAGATCCTACATTGGTGCAAACCATGCAAATACGTCAACGCACATTTGACCCAGTTACTGGCACTTATGGCGAGACACAGGGCGAGGCATACACTGTAGAACGACTCATGCCCAGTCCCTACAAGTTGACACTAAAGATGGATATTTGGACCAGCAACACTGAACAAAAACTACAATTGATTGAACAATTGAGTGCCCTGTTCAATCCTGCAATGGAAATACAAAGCACTGACAATTATATAGACTGGACCAGTCTCAGTTATGTGTTGTTGACTGATGTAAACTGGACCAGTAGAAGTGTACCCACTGGTGGCGAAGAGCCCATAGACGTTGCCAGTATGACTTTTGAATTGCCAATTTGGTTAAGCACCAGTATCAAAGTCAAAAAGATGGGCGTTATTCAAACTGTCATCACCAATATACAAGATTTAAATACGCTAGAAAGTCTGGGCCAAACCATTGTGAGTGTACTAGGACACAAAGTGTTACTGGCCACAAGTCCTGGTGGCAACACCTTACAACTGTTGGCCAATGACGATAGCATCAGCAACGATACTTACAACAACGATGTGGTATTAGCCGGCGCAAGACAGGCCTGGGCGCCGTTGTTGGACGTTTATGGCAAATTTATTTCAGGCAGCAGCCAAATTAGACTCTCGCAACCCAATGGCAGTGAGATTATTGGCACCGTGGCCACACATCCCACAGATCCCAGTTTGTTGATATACAATCCGTTTCCCAACACGTTGCCGGCTAATACATTGTCGCCCATCAATGCCATCATTGATCCACAAAACGTTAACGTAGGTAGTTATTTGGCTTCGCCTGCTACTGGAACACAATACTTGATCATAAATGACATTGGCAGTTTTGATAATCCACAAGGTGCACTGGCCTGGCGCGGACGAGACAATCAAGACCTAGTGGCACATGCCAATGATATAATACACTACAACGGACAACACTGGAGTGTGATATTTGACAGCCGCACTGTAAATACGTTACAATACATTACTAATCTAACAACTGGAATTCAATACAAATGGCAAAACATGCAGTGGACAAAGAGCTACGACGGAGTCTACCCCGAGGGCGAGTGGAATCTGGCAATTTGATCAGTGCAGGTGCACTAATCTATTGTAAAACTACACACCGATATCTTTTTTTACTACGCAATGGCGGTAGCTATGCTGGTTCCTGGGGATTGGTGGGTGGCAAAATAGATGCTGGCGAAACTGTGGTTGATGGATTAAATCGCGAGATAGCCGAAGAGTTGGGCGGAGTCATCAAAAATGCCAAATTGATTCCCATAGAAAAATTCACCAGCGACACTAGCCGATTTGAATATCACACTTATGTGATCAATGTGGATGAAGAATTTGTTCCGGTACTAAACAACGAGCATCGCGGCTACTGTTGGGTGCATTTGGATGATTATCCACGACCCTTACACCCCGGAGTATGGCGTACATTTAAATTCAATAGTGTAATTGAAAAAATTAAAACTCTAGAAACAGTTTTATAAATCAACTTCTTTGACAAAATTACTGAACGTGATTTGTCGCAAATTCAATTGATATTTCCAACGCTCGGGCATGTAGAAATTTTCAGTTGGTACCACTCGCACAAAGTCCACGTTGGGGTAAGTATTCAATACCTGTTGCAGTGTTTGTGAGAAAAACTCTTCGGTTGTGGGTTCAGTGGCGTCGGGATAGCCCGGAGTGCCGCTATACACGTTCATGTGATAGTTGGTTTCGCCAGTATGACAATCAAATCCCAATAAGTAAACTTTATTATGTCCATCAAAGCAGGCAAGATATGCAGCAATAGCACCCATATCCCAGCTGGGATCTTGCGGCGTTAGATAAAATTTACCTGGATAACTTAAAACCATGTTGGCGTTTCCGTATACAATGGTTTGATCACAGTAGCCATTGTTCACCATTTCCGCAGCCACCTCGTCATTGCAAACTACAAAGTCTGGCACAAAGTCTCGCACAATGGCGTTGCATCCGTATGTCTGTACTGCACCTGCGGCCAATAATCCACCTTTGTGATTTTTCAACAAGCCAAACAAATCGCCTTGTGGGTACAATTCAGTTCTACTGATGCCGTTGCCCAACACAACTGCCCGGTTTGATATCTGCAAGTTGGTAACTGCGTTCGGGGCAAATTCAGTTTCTTGAGTCCAAGCAGCATTTTGATAGGTGAGCGACTTGATTACGTTTTCACCTGTGTAATTGGCTCGATATAGTTGTTTAATTTGTTGCATGAGAGGATCCTGTTATAGTATATTTATGCCCCACGCACCATTGCTCCGCTGAAGTAATTGGCATAACTGCCGCCATTGGTCAATGCGTTTGAATCTGATTCAAGGGTAGCAGTGCCGCCCGAGCCTTGTAAGAATTTGATTTGCACATAGTCGGTAGTGCCATTGAGATAACACATGCCTGATCCACTAGATATCATACCTCCGGTGTTGGCCACTAGACGTGCGCCACGTGCAAGTTCTTGATTGTTTTTATACATACTGGCAAACACAATGCCGTTATTGCCTATATAGGCATTAGCACCAGCGGTCCAGTTGAACTGATAATAACCGGCTATGTTGGCCGTAAATACGCCGGTTGTGGTGTTAAAGCAGTTGTGTGTATCGTAATATTTGCCATTGTATATGACATTGGCTATTATCCCACTTGTGGTTGACTGTCCAGTTAACACCACTGTACTAAATGCCGGACCGTTGACTGCTTGGTTACCGTTAACCAAAATTGTACCACTGTGGTTTGCGTTGCCGTTGTCTGCTACCGAAAATATCACTGCGCTATAAGCACTATTCAAAACTTCTAATCCGCCGGTGTTGTTTATACGTACCCATTTAATGGCGTTTGTAGCTCCACCGGATGCATTGGTTAATTGGAATACATCGCCAAATCCAGTACCGCCCTTGGTGTTAGCAGCACTAACAAATAGAGCGCCTTGCTGATTTCCTGCAGATCCAATCAAGTTGGCAATAATCTGACTACTGTAGCCGCTGACAACCAAATTTCCGCCAACATATAGATTACCGCCGATACCGGCACCACCCGCTACTTGCAGTGCACCTGTAGTTGTACTGGTTGCAGCAGTTAGATTTGAAGTATAGATATACCCCGACGTATTTGCAACAGTTCCTGCTGGCCCAGTTGCGCCAGTTGCGCCTTGAGGCCCGGTACTACTCAAGTATCCTGTGGTGATTCCTGTGCCCAAACTTTCACGTTCAACTGCTACAGTTACGTTACCGCTTCCGCCCAAGGCCCATAAACTGATCAATCCATTGTAAACGTTACTGGTAAATGTAGCAACGTTTGCACTATTGTTATTTTGAATTACTGCATATTCTGTATAATAAACGTTTGCCCCATTGGTTACTGCATCAATGGTGCTCATTTTAAAGTTTGAGTATACATTATCGCTGCTAGACACAGTCCAACGCACACTGGTATTGCCCACATTTGATACACTATCAACTAATGTGTAAGCGGTATTTGTAGCGGTAACTTTATTTAGATAAATGCTAAGATTGACCGATCCTGCGCTTACGTTCTGTCCGTTGGGGTAATAAAATCCCGATGCTATAACGTTACCGCCCGAAGTAACACTGCTGGCGGTTAAAGATCCTGTAGTAATATTGGCATAGCTTGTAGCAGTTATATTGCTATAGCCCACCCCGGTATTTGAGGTCAGGGCTGCAACAAATGCCAGTGTAGATTCGCTCCAATAAAATGCTGCATTTGGTACAAGTCCACCGGCGCGATTCATTAACAAACCAATATCACTGTTGGCTATGCTGGCGTTAGCATGTAAAACCGTTATTGTGTCATTGAATATTTCAATATTGGTATTTAAATTGTTAATCAGTGGGCGAGTTAAAGCCATTTATTACATCCGTGTTATTGTATATTTATTGCAAATGAAAAAGGGCCCTAGGCCCTTTTTCTTGGGGTTTTGGGTATTATAATCTACCCACAACCACTTCAATAACACCTTTTGCTGCGATCGGGAAGTCGGCAAGTGCTTTACCAATCACTTGCCCGGGTTGAGCATTGTTATTAACTTTAGCAAATCCAAATCCGGCCGATACCAGCAAATCACCTTTGGCAACTGGCCCGATGATCATGCAAGGAACACGTCCCATTAACGCCACTGCTGCCACATTTGCTCCATTCAATCCACCATTCATCAAGTGAGCTGGATTGGTAGAAACTACACCAGCAACTCGAGTTGTGTCTGCGTCGGCCAATGTAACTTCATTTGCGCCGCCAAACATTAAGACTGTTCCTGGATTGTAGAACTTGTCGCCCTGATAGTTCTCTGCCAAGTCAGCGTATTTGGCGCTGGTTGATGTGCCTACAAAAGTTACACCGTATATGTTATTCCACCAAACACTGGTACTACCCAAGTTAACTGATGTATTGGCATTAGGCACAATTGCTGCGCTCACAGTCAATCCAGCCAGGGTACCAACTGCTGTAATATTTGTTTGACTTGCGGTTTGCAATGTACCTGTTAATGTTGTACTACCACTTGCACCAATTGATGTGACACCAGCTAATGTAGTAATATTTGGCTGGCTTGCGGTTTGCAATGTACCTGTTAATGTTGTACTACCACTTGCACCAATTGAAGTAACACCACCTAATGTAGTGATATTTGGCTGACTTGCACTTGAACTGTTCAGAGTACCGTACAACACAGCACTGGCATTACCAATTGTAGCAGCATTGACGTTTGTGGCGTTGATCGTTGTCACATACTCTGTTGTTTCATATGTGGTATTATTGATAGTTGTTGTTGTACCGTTGACTGTCAAAGATCCAGTGATGGTAAAATTACCAGCTGCTGTTGTTGTTACTCCGCTGGTACCGATTGAAGTCACGCCGGCCAAGGTAGTGATATTTGGCTGGCTTGCACTTGCACTGTTCAGCGTACCGTACAACACCGCACCGGCATTACCAATTGTAGCAGCATTTAAGGTATTGGTTGTTACACTAGTAGTGGCATTGACTGTTGCTCCACTTAGGGCAGCACTGGCGTTACCAATTGTGGCTGCGTTTACGTTAGTTCCGCTGAAAGTGGTGGCTGTAACTGTGCCTACTACTGTTGTAGGTTGTGCTATTGTTACCAAACTTCCTGTAACTGTTGCTACTGGTGTTGAGGCTATATTGGCGTAAATTGTGGATGCTGTTACTGTAACATTACTGCTACCTGAATAAATTTGATTACTGCTCAAGCCGCCACCACTGACGCTGATGTTACCCGTTGTGATAACGTCGCCGTTACCTGCGAATATTGTTGTGTTACCTACTGTGAGTCCATTTTGGACTACAAAATTATTATTTGCCATTTTTTATTTTTTCCCCGGTTCCATATTCCCCGATAAGGATTTGAGTTGGGGCAGCCCGTCTGTCCCAACCAATCTATTATACTGCGTTATACTGTTTGGTCATTCTAATCACAGTTCCTGCATTTGTTGTTGTACCCACCAAGTTAACAACGTTACCCGACATTGTGGTACTCCAAGTTGTTAGTGTGTTTCCAGCAGTGTTAATTGTGCCATAAACAACAATATTTGATGTTGCTCCATTTGACACTACCAATGCTTCTGCAGCTTCTTTAACCCCGTTGTATGTACTTGACAAGATATACTTGGCAGTGCTGTACGTGTTTCCAAAGAAGCTATCAACTGTGGTTGGAGTTGCTGCACTGGCAATTGTTACGTTGGCCACTGAACTTGCAATTGCACCCGAGGTGTTAATTGTGTACTGAGTAGTAGCAGAGGCCGTACCCGTTGTAAATGTAACACCTGTGCCAGTAATTGTATTAACTGTGTTGTAACCACTGGTGTCATACAACTGATTAACTGTTTGTGTGGTTGTTAGTGTTCTAACATCAATCACATCTGTGGTCAACGGAGCTTCTGTAAATATCAATTGGCTATTGCCAGTGAATACTGAATATGCCAAAGTTGGTATTTGTATCACACCGTTAATGCTAACAATGGTAGCAGCAGTGGTTGCAGCACTTGTCAATGTAAATGCTGTTTGACTACCAGTTCCTGTAAACTGTTGATCTGTAATTACAGTAAAGCTAGTACTTGCAGTTGCCCAACTTGTACCGTTATACCATTCAATAGCACCCTGTGTGGTGCTATAACGCATCATACCAGTTGTATCTGTACCGCCTGTACTACCAGGACGTTGTGCACTACTACCAACTGGCAACAACATTGAGTCAGTACTGTTAACAACCAGTTTTGCACCTTGTGCAAAACTTGTGCTTGCTGCATTACCACCAATGATAACTGCGTCGTAAGCACTCAATGGTTTGGCATAAATCAGTGTTGAGTCGTTAACACCTTGCATAATAAATGCATTTTGATTAGCACCACCAGTTGTACCAGCACTGGATCTTCCAGTGTTGAATTGTGCACCACCAACTTGTGTCAACGATGCGCCATGATAAACGTTACCGCTTACACTTGCACCGCCCCAAACTTGTAACGCACCAGTATTGGCACTCAATGTGTTTGTTGTTGGTAACTTGATTGTAAAGTTACCGTTGTTGCTGGTGTTACCATGGAAACGTGCTACTTCTGCATTGGCGCTGAAACTGCCTACACCAATCACGATGTCGTTATAGCTACCAGTCCAATCAGTTGCTAACACCAAGTTACCACCAACAGTTGCGTTGGCACCAGATGCAAACACGTACCCGTCGTTGGCTTTGGTAATTGAATATACCGGGTCACTGAATGCATCTCCAGTAAAGCCCAAGTCCATCCATCCGTGATCGTTAGTTGGTCCAGGATAATTATTTCCATAAGCAATAAAGTCACTAGAACCAGTACTGGTTGCATTTATCACTGCATCTTGTGTGTACTGTACACCAGCACCTGTTGTACTTGTACCGCGCTTGACTGCAATTGCACTGGTCAATACAGTTGCTTGTGCACCAGAGCCAACAAACATTTGTCCGCCAATGTTGATGTTTCCAGTTATTGCAGTACCACCAGTTACTTGCAATGCACCAGTTGAGTTGTTTGTGGTAGCTACTCCGCTGCCGGCTATAATTGCACCAGAAGCACTTAACTGACCATTGACTTGTAGAGTTTGTATTGTTGATGTACCCGATCCACTAAACGAAGTAGCACTTAGCGTAGCAGTATTTGGATTGTAATTTAACGAACTGTTGGTAAATGCCGCCAAGTTACCGCTTGTGGCATTGTAGAAGCTTGGGTAGTATGTGGCATTGGTTGAGGTTGCTGAAACTTGCTCGTAGTAGGCTACGTTTGCAGAAGGCACAGTGCCCAGGCTACTTACAGAGATACCGGTTAAATAATATCCGTTACCAACAAATCCTGTTGCAGTTAAATTGCCTGTGCCAGGATTGTAGGAGAATGCGCTATTTGTGTATGCGGCAACGTTGCCGCTTGTGGCAGGCACAAACTCCACGTAGTAAGTGGCGTTGGTGCTTGATGTGTTCACGTTATCGTAGTAGGAGACGTTAGCAGTTGCTACTGTTCCGCCGATGTTGGCAGCAATCAAATTGCTCAAGAATCCACCGTTGCCCACTACACTGGCACCAACGTTACCAATTGTGGCAGCATTTAAGGTATTAGTGGTAACACTGGTACTTGCGTTTAGGGTTGCACTGTTAATTGCAGCACCTGTATTACCAATTGTTAACGCATTTAATGTAGTTGTTGTGATGCTGGTAGTAGCATTAATAGTTGCAGTTGTAACACTGGTAGTAGCATTGACTGTTGCGCCAGTTATACTAGCACCAGTATTACCAATTGTGGCAGCATTTAAGGTATTTGTTGTTACCGAAGTAGTGGCATTAACTGTTGCACCAGTTATACTAGCACCAGTATTACCAATTGTGGCAGCATTTAAGGTATTGGTTGTTATGCTGGTACTTGCATTTAAAGTTGCACTGTTGATTGCAGCACCTACGTTACCAATAGTGGCAGCGTTAACTGTACCAGCAGTTACTAGTCCTGTTAGTGTAGCAGTTGCCCCACTTAGTGCAGAGTTTGTATTACCAATTGTTGCGGCATTGACTGCATTTGATGTTACTACCCCAGTAAACGTACCACTTGCACCACTAACAGCAGCACTGGCATTACCAATTGTGGCAGCATTTACTGTGGCAGCAGTAACCACACCAGTGGTTGTTATACTACCACCTGTTATAGCAGCACCAGTATTACCAATTGTGGCAGCATTTACTGTGGCAGCAGTGACAAGTCCGGTCAGTGTAGCAGTTGCTCCACTAAGAGCAGCACTGGCGTTACCAATAGTTGCGGCATTGACAGCATTTGCAGTGACTGTGCCGGTAAATGTTCCGCTTGTGCCCGATACTGCAGCACCTGCATTACCAATTGTGGCAGCATTCACTGTACTTGCTGTCACTGTAGCAGTTGTGACGCTTGTGGTCGCGTTGACTGTTGCCCCTGATATACTAGCGCCTGTGTTACCAATTGTGGCAGCATTTAGGGTGTTGGTTGTAACGCTCGATGTTGCGTTTAAGGTCGCACCATTTAAACTAGCACCGGTGTTACCAATAGTAGCAGCGTTTAAGGCATTACTGGTAACTACACCAGTAAATGTACCACTTGCACCGCTTAGTGCGGCTCCTGCATTACCAATGGTGGCAGCGTTTAAGATATTAGTTGTGACACTCGAGGTCGCATTAACTGTACTTACTACCAATGATGATCCAGTTAAACTAGCGCCTGTATTACCAATTGTGGCAGCATTTACTGTACCAGCTGTCACTACACCTGTAAAGGTTCCGCTAGTACCGCTTAGTGCCGAGCCTGCATTACCAATTGTAACTGCATTTAGTGCATTACTAGTAACTACACCAGTAAACGTACCACTTGCACCACTAACAGCAGCACCGGTGTTACCAATAGTGGCAGCATTTACTGTGCCAGCAACAACTGTTGGTGCGTATAGTGAGCCTGTGGTATAGTAATTACCAGCCCACAAGCTACCTTGTATGCCGGCTCCACCAGCAATAGTCAATGCGCCTGTTGTGGTGCTTGTGGCTGCCGAAGAGTTGGCCACTATCAAATTACCAATTTGCAAGGTTTCCCATGTGGCATTGTTAAAATTAACAGTACCGCTCGCGGGTTCTACCACGTTGGCAAAAAGTTTCCAAATACCCACATTGTGGTCACGAACAAAACCAGTGTGTTGATAGTTTACTCCGTATGCACCAAAGTGACTGTAAAAGCCAATCTCGTAATTGTAATTGCTTGGAGTATTGGCATTCAAATACAACAAGGGATCTGTAACTTCTAAAATCTGTGTTGTTGTGCTGATCAAGTTACCGGCATATACGTTGCCTTGAACATACAAGTTGCCTGATATACCAGCACCGCCTGATATTTGTAATGCACCGCTTGTGTACTGTGTTCCGTTGTTGTCTACACCAGTCAAGCTCAAACTAGCACCAGTAAATGCAGCACTGGTGTTACCAATAGTTGCGGCATTTAGGGTATTTGTTGTTACACTGGTAGTGGCATTGACTGTTGATACATTCAATGATGAGCCAGTTATACTAGCGCCTGTATTACCAATAGTTGCGGCATTGACAGCATTTGATGTTACTACTCCAGTAAATGTTCCGCTTGTGCCCGATAAGGCAGCACCAGTATTACCAATTGTGGCAGCATTCACTGTACTGGCAGTCACTGTAGCAGTAGTAACCGAGGTCGAAGCAGATACTGTAGCGCCAGTTATGGCAGCACCTGTATTACCAATTGTGGCAGCATTCACTGTGCTTGCTGTCACTGTAGCAGTAGTAACCGAGGTCGAAGCAGAT
>Ga0214166_1000472_pt1 | contig 20088 bp, 21 predicted proteins | sample TroBogepilimnion_27_FD_153005 | JGI IMG/M metagenome (GOLD analysis project Ga0214166, IMG submission 153005) | Freshwater microbial communities from Trout Bog Lake, WI - Practice 18AUG2009 epilimnion v3 | ecosystem: Environmental > Aquatic > Freshwater > Lake > Epilimnion/Euphotic zone ...
CTCCTATTTCTAGATTTTTCTACGCCGATTCCAAAAATAATACTTTATCTATCTTATTGCAATATACCACTATTAATAAAGAAATAGAGACTGTTCGAAATGATATTTTAAATCATTTTAGTGAACAATTTTTACTTTTACAAGCAATTGAATCTATTCAATGGATTATAGATATTTCTAAATTAAAAAATATTAATTTAATTCTAGCAACTTACGATGAAGAAGTTCTTCAACTAATTAAGACAGCATTTAGAAAAGATATAATCCTAATGAATCACATAGACACTTGTAGAGATAATCATCACGGAGAAAAATCTCATAAGAAATTTGCTGAAGATATAATTAAAACTATTAATATCCTATAATGTGAAACATATATTTGTTTTCAAGTCCGCCGTTGATTCCATCGTGCCATTCTTTATAGTTTCCCCATTTAACAATCGTGCCTTGTGGTTTGTTATAAAGGTATTCTTTTCCTAATATAAACAGGTGGCCAACTGCGGGTTTGCTCATAAAAATAGAATAGCGTTTTAGATAACCTTTTTCCAAATATACTTGTTCGTTATCATCTATATCATAGTGATAGCCTGTCATGTATCCAGGCTCAACACAGCTTATCCAGCTACGTACAGGAGTAATGCTTAGTTCTTGGGCTATCTCCAATTCTATATCTTTAGTATCATAATAGTTTGTCCATTTAACACTATCAGTATTAAAATTGTTATCCTGCCACAATTTAAGCATATCGGCATATTCAGGATTGTTCATATCCCACCTAGCAGGATCTACGGTAACAATCTTGCCGTCTTTAAGGTTAGATATAATCTTATCCCAATTAATCATTGTATATCTCCTTAAACACATCTGAAAATATATAGTAAGGCCATGTCATAGATAAGTGTTTGGTAACTGTAATTTCAAAGAATTTCTTAAAATCGATGTGCCCATTATCGTCAGTAGAAGCATCAAATCTGTATGCACCGTGCTTGCCTATGACTCCCTCTATTACCTTTCTTTCTATAAACCGTTCTTCGAATGGAACTACGGAATAATAATCTATAGTTTTGAGTATTTGGTCTTTGTTAATATAAAAACAATGAGGATACAGAGCCATCTTCCAAAATTTGTTTTCTTTAGATACAATCAAAAAATCTCTAATCTGGTCTTGCCAATTAGGAAGTTCATTATCTAGGTTTCTGCCAGGAGTAAACAATACTTGCGATAATGTTTCTTTATTCCATTCTATAAAAATCTTTCTATTTTCCAAATCAATTTCGTAGACTTCTGGTGTAGTTTTCAAATGAGATAATTGGTTAATGAATTTTACTTCTCTTTCAAAGAACCATTGTGTAAGTTCTTCACTGACCGTAGTATCCTCATCGGATCTATATATAGGATCATTACAATAGTGCATACACATTACCGTTCTTTCATTGTTAACTGTGGGTGTATACAATAAATTTGAACTATGGGGAGTACCATTATTGTTTAATTTATAATAGTAATCCCATCTGCTGGTATCTGTCATTGTGCTTTCCAATTTAATTTATTGTTGATATATGATTGCACTTGATCTTTAAACTTTTGATCAGCGGTGTCTATATCAGAAATTTTATAGTCGTATATTTCTTCATACGAATTTGTTTCGTGATAGGCAAACAATCTATCAGATAAAAACGGATTGCATCCACGGAGACCGGCAAATCCATTATTGCTATAAAATTCTTGTACAAGTGATTCGGCTTGATACCAATCCATTGTATCATGTTTCCAGATAACAATATCATTTCTAGTACTGCCGACACCGCCGCCTCTAGGTGTAGTAGATTTAAATACAACATTGCCTTTGCTATCCTTGCTAACTTCATAGCCTGGATTCTGTCTAGCTTCTAACTTAATTAGGCCATTACTTACAAGCTCTTTGGTAAAGCGGCTTTGGTTAGTCAATGACTCATCGTAGTCCGGCACCTCTAGTATATGTGCGCTGGCGCTCTGTCTCAGCCAATTTGTGTTTAACCATTTGAGACTTTCATACCAAGACTCTTTAGTCTCTCCTGGTATCCCGCATATCATCTGTATATTAGCTCTATAGCGTTTAGGAGCATGAATGTCAGTATATGCTTGAAAGTCTAATAATCCTTGTTGTAATTTATCTGGGTCCATTCCTTTACGTACTAACTTGCCTGCTTCCTTGTTAAATGTTTCAATGCCCATGCTATGTCCGAGGAATCCTAATCTAATATAAGTGTCCCAATGTTCTCTATGTTTAACGACTAAGTCGCCGCGAGCAAATCCGCATATCCAAGGATTGTATCCTAACTCATCTACAGCTTCAGCATACTTCTGTAACTTCTCTGGACGATCATTAAATGTTTCGTCCATAACACGCCAGTTGACAATGCCCCACTTTTCATAGCCTGTTTGCATTTGACGTTTAAATTCTTCTTTGCTCACACTAACATCTTTGCTCTGTCCCAGTAGAGGAAAGTTACAGTAAGAGCAACTAAACATACAACCACGTGCTGTTTCAATCTGTGGGCACTCCCAAGGCATCATAAAGTCACGAGCTTCGTAATCTACTAGGTAACTGTCTAATGGTGTACTAGGATAATGATGCAGTCCACGGATTACATTCTTAACTCCAAAGTATGTAGGATCACGCATTAAAGGTACGCCCAAGGTTCCTGTAAGATGACGGCACAATGCTAAGACAGCATTTTCACCATAACTGTCGACCCAATAATCTACATGATTAGCAGGAGTAGTTAGTGCATTATTACCGCCAACCACAATAGCGACCTTAGGGTATTCTTCTTTAAGCCATTTGGTAAACTCATTAAGGTATGGACTCCAGGGATTCAAGAACGCTGTTCCAAAACAAAACATAACAGTCTTACTGGTTGTACGTGAACGCACAAACTCTTGTAGTTCTTCTAATTGCCAGAAGGCAGTAAAGTCTACAACTTCGCAGTCCCAGTCTTGTTGTCGTAAGAAGGTAGCCACGCGATGTGTCCATAGTATACGCTCCCAGCGTTTGCCTGTTAGGCTAAAGAACAACGCATGATTCATTCTATGTTAAATCCTTTTGGCAGATAGTTTTTTAGAACTTCTATAACGCTACGTGCTATTTTAAATCTTACGTGTTCCGGAGAATATTCAAAATCAGTTATATATCCATTTTTAGTTGCAACATTAAGCCACGGACTTAAATGATAATCAAACATATACCTAGATTGTATTCCTAGATTAGATGTTACTGTAACTGTTACAGGATCTTCTACATTATTTCTTTTTAATAATTTTCTAACTACTAATTGTACCCTATTAGTCTGTCCAAAATTTGTAGCGGTATGTAATAATCCGGCATTCATATCGTACCAAACACCATCGTGTTTTAAAAAATGCATTTGATTATTTTCCAAATCAATGATATAACTCTTATCGCCCGTAACATTTAAATGATATCTATCATCAATATCAGCATGAGCTTGATAGCATTGACCGGGGTCTAAAGTTATAATCCTTGCTTCGCCTTTGCTTACAGGTAATGAATCATATAGAGTTTCCCAGATGGTTCCTTTATATTCATCGCTGATTGCCCAGGGATCATAGAAGAAATCACCAGTAGGTTGATTAATAGTATTCTTCATGCCTGTCTCGGGCAAATGAATGCAGGCTTCTTTTAGCAAATTTGTATCAACCGAATAGGTAGTTGGAGTTAGCATAGAAATATTTATATGCTACTATAATAGGATTAAATATTTACAATGCGTTATAAGATTGCCCCTACCTACTCAGAAGACTATCTAGAAATAGATCGTCCACAGCCTCTTGTTGATAATCATATTGAAAATTTAATACAGGATGTGTTAAATGGTAAAATAGGTAAAGATATCAGCGATACTGTATATAATGATCTAAAGAAAGAAATGACCAGCTGGTTATTTCAAAGTACCTTTAATAAGCTGTCCGGGTTTGACAATTTTGATCGTGTAGACATTATTAATGGCTGTACCCAGTTTATAGACAGCATCTACATGAAGGGTCCTGTACAAATACTAAAGGGCGATTATAGATATCACAGCAGATTAAATCCGGACATGGCTTTTAGTGTTCCTGGATATTTACGTAAAGATTTACCATTAATCATTGCTATGCCATTTCCTAGTACAGGAGACACGCATTCACAGATGAAGGAGATATTAGATGAAGCGCAAGACAAAGGAATTAGTGTACATGTGGACGGTGCTTGGCTTACTTGCTGCCGCGGAATTGACTTTGATCTATCACATCCATCTATTAAGTCAGTCGCTATCAGTCTGAGCAAGGGATTAGGACTAGGATGGAATCGTATAGGGCTGAGATGGACTAGACAACCCACTCCAGATAGTGTTACAATAATGAATGATTTCAATATGAATCTTCGTGCGCCTGCAATGATTGGATTATATTTTATTCGTAATTTACCAATAGACTACTTATGGAGTACATATAGCAACCAATATTATAAAATCTGCAAAGATTTTAATCTTGTTCCCACCAAGAGCATATACCTTGCATTACGTAACGGTATTCCTGTAGGTGTTAGTCCTTTAATAAGGTATTTAGAAAATGCAAATAGATGATTTAGACATTCCGTTTAACGGACAGTGGAAAAATATAGCAATAAGTGTGAGCGGAGGTGCTGACTCTGCTTTGTTGGCTTATATACTCTCTGAACAAGCACAACGATACAATATAAATGTTCACATTATTAATCATATTCGTATGTGGAAAACTAAACCTTGGCAAAAGTACGATGCTGAACAAGTTTATGATTATCTGCAAAAGAAATTTAGTAAGGTAAAGTTTATTTTTCATAGAAACTTTATCGCACCAGATATTGAATACGGAAACATTGGTCCTAGCATTAAAGACGAGTACAATAAACTTGTTAGCGGAGATAATATTCAACAGCGGTCCTACGCAGAATATATATGCCACCTCTTTGATGTAGATGCTTACTATAATGCAGTAACAAGAAATCCTAGAGAAGTAGATTTAGGAGGTATGAAAGAACGAGATATTGAATTAGACAATACTAATGCACATTTGCAAATTATGACACACATGGGCAGACTTGCTTGCCATCCCTTTCGTTTTGTAGAAAAAAGTTGGGTACTGCGTCAGTATAGACAACTAGAAATAATGGATCTATTCAATATTACTAGAAGTTGTGAAGGAGAGTTTCCTGGATTGGATTATACTACATATAAGGCCGGAGATGCTGTGCCAGAATGCGGAAACTGTTTTTGGTGCAAGGAACGAGATTGGGCAGTAAAATGGCGAGGTTGATAGCATTTGGTGATAGCTTTACGTATGGACATGGCTTAGAAGATTGCCATGTACCTGCACCAAAAATTTTAATAGGTCGTAAAGAAAAAGACTTGCCTGGACCTAATCCTAGTATTTTTGCGTGGCCTCAAATTCTAGGAAATCTATTAGGATTAACAGTTGTTAATAAGGCCGTTCCAGGAAACAGTAATCTACAGATACTTAGAGATATCTTAAAATTTGAAAGTTTTGAATCCTCGGATCTAGTAATCGTAGGATGGACTTTTAAAGAACGAGATACTATATTCAATAAAAATATATTAGGTCAAGAATCAGAAACTCGTATAAGTCCATGGCATAAAAGTACAAAATTGATTAGTCAACATCTTAATGTTCATAACGGATATGATATGTCTGTTAGGATGGGATTACACATACATCATGCGGAGTGCTATTTAAAAACGAAAGTAACAGAACAACTGCATTTTTGTGCATTTCATCACGCTTGGTACAATGATCTTGCTGTGTTTATCAAAGAGCCAGATTATTTTATCAGCGATCCTATATTGATACATACAGATAAAGCCTTAGATGGAAGTCATCCCGGACCTGTGACACACATAAAAGGTGCTAGAAAATTATATGACATCCTTACAGCAACAGAGTAAAACATTTTGTATGCATCCTTTTACAGGACTTGCAACTAGAGAAGACGGCGCAATCTGCGTATGTTGCAGAAGCCATCCTGTCGGCTTTATACAAGATGCTACACTGGAAGATATTTGGAATAACGATACTATAAAACGTATTCGCAAGCAAGTACTTAATAACGAACGTCCCGCAGAATGTCAGCCTTGTTTTAGTCTAGAGGATCAAGGAGTTGAAAGTCTACGACAACGACACATAGCAGGCAAGATACCTGAAGCTCGTATTAATCTATATCCTAATGCAGTAGACAAACTGAACGAAGATTATAGCATGCCATTTGAGATTCCAAGCATCGAGCTTAAATTAAACAATCTATGCAATCTTAAATGCCGTATGTGCCATCCTATGGATAGTACTGCATGGAACGATTGGAGTGAAGTTAAAGAGTTCTATAAGAAAGAAAGCAACATCATGTATGCTATTATAGAAGAACATAACTTAGAAAACAAACCACACTTGGACAAGTTCCAAGATAGTCCAGAATGGTGGGCAAGTTTAGAAAAGCTATTGCCCTACTTTAGGCGAGTAGAGTTTGCGGGCGGAGAACCATTAATGGATCCACAGCATTATCGAATATTAGACATGTTAAAACCTTATGGTGCTAACATTGAATTAAAGTATGCCACTAACGGCACTACATTAGGTATTAGTAAAGGAAGAACAGTACATGAATATTGGCCAAATTTTAGAAGCGTTGCCGTTAACGTCAGCCTTGACGGCATTGGTAATGTTTACAACTACATTCGCAGTAACAGCGATTGGAAAGAAGTTGTTGCTCACATCAAAGAGATAAAAACAATTCCAAACGTTAGTAGAGTTGTAGGAGCAGTTGCAGTACAAGTCAGTAACATTTTGATATTAGATAAAATGATAGAACATTTTCTAAATGATTTAGAAATAGTCTTTCATGCACACATTGTAAAGTATCCAAATGTTCTATCAGTGCAGGTGTTACCAAAAGAACTAAAGATGGATGCTATTATAAAACTTGCCGCAGTATATCATAGAGTCAGCGAGTTTGCATTAGTTAAAAAACATCCTGTATTGTTAGAACTAACACAGAATCATATTCTAGGAATTTTAAACTATCTAAAAGCAGAAGATCAAAGCGACAAATGGAAAGACTGCGTAGAATTTAACACTCGATTAGATAAAACACGTAATCAAAGTTTTGTTGATGTAACCCCGGAGTTTAACGGGTATGCGTAACAATATTAAAGACATGTTTTATAACACAGTCGGTAATAATACTGCTAGAATTGTAGTTGATACAGACAACGGTCCTATATCGTTGTACTACCATTTGAATGATAACCCTGTACAGCACATATGGCAAGAAATACACAAAGACTCTAGTAAGTTTACTATGGGAGTTATACATGGCAAAAGCGTAGAACAATTAGTTGAAGAAATCAACGAAGTACTTCAAAGAACAAACAGATCTACATTAACGCTACCTATATCACAAGATCAATTAAACAAATTACACAACAGTTTTGTAGAACAATCTAAAATAAAACCAACTAAAGACGAACTAAAAATTAACTCGTTAATACATGCTATTGAATCTAAAAATAATATTCTATCTGATTATGATGTTACTGTTAAGTTCTACAAGGATCCCGATAATGTTAGAATCCCTATCAAAGAAGAATACAAACTTTGGTTAGTAAACGATTACAAATGGGGTCATTTAAGATTAGGTTATTGCACTCTAGGTAAAGCATGGTGCGACATTGTTAATAGCAACGACAACATAGATGATTTAAATTATCAAACTAACATCAGTTCAGAAACCCTTATGGTGTTTAATGCAGATTATCCGTTTTTGAAAACATCCGAAAAGCGTTTATACGACTGGGCAAAGAATTCTGGCTATAATGTGCCATTAGATAATTTAAACGAACTATCGTTAGGAGAATACCTGCTAGGAGAGATTATTATTACTGATACATTTTTAAATTTTCATCCTATAATTAGCGATTGGTATGTGCCAAATCACTATTGCAAACTGGCATGGAATAAAGAAGTATTAGGGTATAATGCAACTGTTAAACAGATTAATTTTTTCAATAGCGACATGTGCTTTGACACATTAAACAAACATGCAGGACTAGAATCATTATGTTTAAAGTAACAAGTCGTTGGCCGCATCAAGATTCTATTAAGATTGAATGGAATCTTGGAAAGAGGTGCAATTTTGATTGTAGCTACTGTCCTAGTGAAATACATGATAGTACCAGCCCCCATACAGATATAGAAATATTAAAGTCTGCGGTAGACAAACTTATAACATTAGGTAAACCTGTACGCCTTAGTTTTACAGGAGGAGAACCGTGTGTGCATCCAAAGTTTTCTGAACTTGTCAAGTATGCAAAACACATGGGCATAAGCTGGATTAGTGTAACAACTAATGGATCTAGAAAAGCAGTATGGTATGAAAATTTACCAGTTGACCAGTATGTGTTTAGTATACATATGGAACACGATCCAATGCGTATAATGAACACGATTGTTAATGTTCATATGAATAATCCTAAGATATCGTTAGTTGCTCAAATTATGGCACTACACACACATATGAAAACAGTTAAGGTAGTAGCCGACGCTTGTCAAGCACATAATATATCTTATAACATACGTAGAATAAGATGGACCGAAGGTGATCATAATATATTCGATGATATGAGATATGAGCCCGACGACTATAAATGGATCATTGAAAACACATCAACAGTACAGGCAAATTGCGTTATAGACGACGATCCAAATCAATTATATCATGCAAATGATATAATAAAACTTCATATGAACAAGTATAAAGGCTGGTCCTGCAACGCCGGAATTGAAAGTCTAATGATAAATTGGGACGGCGAAGTACACAGAGCAACTTGTAGGGTTGGAGGTAGCTTAGGAAATATATACGAAGGAAACTTTAATATTCCTACCAGCCCTGTAATATGCACAAGAGATTTCTGTACGTGTGCGGCCGATATTCCGTTAAGTAAGTCTGTGCTTTGATTGATGCGTTTCGCAAGTACAGAAGCAATTTTTAATTGAACAGATAGAAGATTTAAATTCAGGATCAAACTTTTCTACGAAGTCTTCATCTAAAATATTAAAACTATAATCTAATCCGTATATCTTTTGTGTGCAAGCACCTTGGATGGTTCCGTCCCAGTAAATATATACATTATCTAAACCTATATCGCAACTCCATCCTTCGAAGCCAATCCACTTGTTATCGATATAAGTATTGGCCATTGCCTTCTTAGTTTTTCCATTTTCAAAGTGTGCTACGCTTTCAAATAGTCGCACATGTCCATCTGATATTAACTTTCTATTCTTCCAGAACCAAAATATACTAGGAATTCGTTTTAAGGAATTTTTTAGGAATCCTTTTTGTTCTTTTGTAAGATGCACATCGTCAGCATTTATAACTTTAATACCCTTAAGCTCTACAGCATCCGGCTCAATAACTTCAAACGTAGTTATAAACCATTTATATTTGCTGTTCTTTTTCATGTACTCGATTACGTCCACGCCTTCTTGCCAATGCTTTCTATCCATTAGGACTTTTACAGTAACTTTCTTACCTAATTCATATAATGTATCTGCTACTGCAATCATGTGATCAGGATCAGCTTGTGCAATATGATATGACAATCCTGCGTTGTCAATTAAATGGCCGTACTCTTTCCACCAACGTAGTGTTCTTGAACCATTACTGATTATTGTAAAATAAACATCGTTATCTTTTTTGATCGCTTCTATAAACTTACCAAGGTCTTTCCATAGTGTGGGCTCTCCGCCTGCTATACTAAGTTGTACTACTGTCTTACCTAATTTTGTTCGATATCTTTCAATAAGATGATTAAAATTCTTTATTACAAGATCTAGATTCTTTGGACTTTGATGTGTGCCTGCGTGAGCCATGGGCCAGCAGTAAGAACATTCGTAGTTACAAAGGTTATTTGGATCCCATCTTATTGCTAAGATATTAGGCTTTTGTGTTGATACGATTTTTATAGGTGTCATAATAAATGTTGCAATTCCGGAAAAGTTTTTCTAAAGTCTGTGCCACGCTGTTTGTCCATTGTATTGATATACTCACGGAAGTCTGGAAGCAGATGTGTGTCATCTTCTTCGTCCATCCAATCTAATATACCTTCCCAACGTTTCCAGCCCCAAGGATTCATACCTAGTGATTCATCGTCTTTGTTGTTTTGCTCTAACCATTCTTTAAGTTCGTTAAACTTTTCACGCACTTCCAGTTTATCTTCTTTAGGCAATACACGTATGCTTAACCATGTAGGAATCCATAACAAGTGAACTCCAATCAATCCACCGCCTTGTGTATATCCGCTGGCATTTACTTGTTTGTTTAGCTTTTTAAAGTTGCTAGACACTTTCCATTTAATAAGATCTGGAATGTGTTTGATGTTTAGTATCTGTGCGGCAAGAGCAATAGTAACTTGTATGTTATCAGGTGTATTGTCTAGTTTGTGCAAATTTTGCACAATAGTATCCCACTTAGACGGATAGCGTATATAATAGTTTCTATCATCTAGACCGTCTAGGCTTACACCAACCTTAACTATTTTAAACTTCTTCCATAACTCAATAATGGAATCATCTAGCATCAATACGTTTGTATTGTAGCGTAGGTGTATATGCCCAGCATATCCTCTGCGAACTATTTCTTCTAAGAATGCTTTATGCTCTTTGATAATCAATGGCTCACCGCCTGCAAAGTACAACTGTTTAATGTTAGGTATCTGTGCATAGATTTCTTCCCAGAACGCAGGATTCTCGTGCCAATAGTTATTAAACTCCTTTTGATCCCATTCCATTTGTTTTTTGATCAATGGACTTTGGAATATAGGAAATACTTTCTTATGATCAGCTACCCACATACTGCTATCGTGCGGACTGCACATAACACATTTCAAATTGCATGTATGTCCAAGTCTAAGATCTAAGTATTGCAACTTATAGGGAATAGTTCCATCCTCTTCAGTTTCTTCTATGAGCTTAGGAATATTAACATTATCTAAATGCCATGCTCCTGTTTCCCAGATGCGTTTGCTAACAATGCCTTTAGATTCTTCTTCAAAGCATTTTGTACAACTGCTAGGTATCTTACCTTCTAGCATTGTCTTACGAACGGAACGCATGTATTCATTATTGAATATTTGGCTAGGAAGCTCGCGTCCAAAGTTACTAGGATCGCCATCTTCTTTCTTAACAAGCCCTACACTATAATCTCCGGAATAGGATCCGGACGCATTAGCTACGCAACAGATACGAGCATCGCCGTTTGGTCTTGTGGCAAGATGCAACCACGGAATAACACAGAAAGACGCAGAACCAGTAACCTGCTCTAACTGTCCTTGCCAGTTAGCTAATTCGCTGTTGTCATGCTTCATCCAAAATACTTTATTCATTGGTCATTTTACTCATTGTTATTTTTTTCTGTTCAGATATACTTATAAAAGGTTTACTGTCACTACACATTATTATGCAAGTTGAACTAGACTTATCTTTCCATTTCTGTTGCCACATTGTTTGCCACTGTTCAGTTTCGATAATGTTTCTTAGCCCGGACTCTAATACATTTAATCTTGGAAAGCCTAATACTTGCTCGCGCACTTTTGCACCTTCCTCTACAACAGAGTCTTCTTGAAATAGATCATATGACTTTAATAAATCAACATCATAGTTTGTGTACAAGAATGCTCCAATCATGCAACAAGGACTTAGCTGATAATGCGCATCGATATACAGTTCCTTATCTTTAATTGACATACAATTTATTCTATCTGCATGTGGCCAATCTCGATGTCCTTGTACATCAGACTTGCTTACAAATTTAATAGTGCTGTCTGAAGGCTGTTCAAGATTGTATAAAAATGTGCCTTGATTATCAACAACAGGAAAGGGTCTAGCATGACGTCTGCTGTCTCTTACTTGAAAGTTTTTAAAATTTAATGTTTTAGATATTTCTTCAGCGGCACTAACTTGATGTTCATTGTGTTTAAATCTAATAAACATCCATTCAGCAATACCTCCTGCATCAATGAATGTTTTAGCATTTTTTAAAATTAAGTTGTAGTTAGTGCCAACTCGATAAAGACTATGAGTATCTTCCAATCCGTCAAGGGCAAACACTACTATATGATCACTAGGCAATGCACTGTATAGCTTTTTCCACCAATCAGTTGATCTTAAACTACCGTTGGTATGTATCTCTACTTTGATGTTAGGAGCGTTAATTTTAATGTATTCACACATCTTAATAAGGTCGTTGTTCATTAACGGATCGCCAAAGTTTCCACAGAAGTTAATTATTTCAAGTTGCTCCAAAACATCTAATGGAAATATCTTTACAAAATCATCTATTGTCCATTCGTTAATGGATAGTAAAGGATTGTCGATTCCGCCATGTATGTTTCTAGGACACATAGGACAGGATGCCTGGCATCTATTGCTAATTTCTAAGTGAACCCTATTAAGTTCATTAAAGTTAAACATTGAATTCCTTTAAATCTAATAATTCTTGTTGTGGCTGGCTGATCTTATTTTCTGCAAACTTTCCACAAACTCTAACACACATCAATATAGATTTATTTTCAAAGCTCGCATTCCAAACAGTTTGCCATTCCTTGCTATCAACTATTTCTTCTATACTTTTATTTTCTAAATCTAATCCTTCTGGCCCGCCAAATTCTTTAATAGTAGATATTAACGAACTGATACTATCATTTACAAAATCATAAACTAGGTCATCAGGCGGTGAATATTGATAAAGAACACTACCAATGAAGAATGAAGGCCATAAACGACCTTGTGCATCTATATAGATACGTTTTTCTCTTTCGGCTTCGCAACTAATTATTGCTGTATCAAATAACGACTTGTAGTTTTTTATTGTATCTTTATCAATAAATTCAATTTTTGATTCTACAGGAGTTGACAACTTGTAAATTTCAGTACCTGTTTTATCGAGCACTTTAAATTCATTTGATCCAACAAATCGTGTAGTTTGTTTTTCTTGGAATCTTACAAATCCTAGCTCTTCTGCCAATTCTCTGCATTCGTCTAACTGATGCTGATTATGTTGAAACGTAATAAAATTCCATTGTGCTTTGCCACCGTTATCAATAAATGTTTTAGCGTTACGTATAATAGTGTTAAAGTCTGTTCCTATTCGATATAGACTATGTGTGTCTGCAAGCCCGTCTATTCCAAAAAACACTAAATGATTCCTTGGGAGTGCATTAGCAAGTTCAGTCCACCACTTAATCGATCTAGCACTTCCGTTTGTATATATGTATATAGTAATATCTGGATTCTGCTCTACCGCATATCTAACCATATCTATCAAATCATTATTCATTATTGGATCGCCATAGTTTCCAGACATTGTTATAGTTTTTAATTGCTTTAAAAAATTAGAAGTAAGTGCTGTTTTGAAAAAATCTAAACGCAGGTTTTTTTCAGGTAATTTAGGATTAGGTAAGCCGCCGTGGTAGTTTCTAGCACACATAGGACATGATGCCTGACATAGAGAAGATATCTCCATGTGCAAATGTTCAATTTCTTTAAATTTATACACGGCCTATAATCATCCATCTAGTATATAACGGCAATTCTAATTTACCTGCCCATAAGACATTGACACCGCATTGTGTCTTAAATTCTTCTAGGTCTTTGGCTGTTCTAATATGTTCAGGTATATCATAATTATTACTTTGTAACACAAGTAAACTATCTTTAGGAGCATAATTTAACCAACTATCGTACTGTGCCTGTGTAAGATGTTCACAGCTTGTATTAATAATTATATCAGCACTCATATGCATAGGCTGACTTATATCTACTACGCTGGCACGGAATCTACCCTGCATCTCCTCTATTTTATTCATAGATTCTGCAATAGGTTTACAAGTAGGATCAATGTCATAGCTGGCGATATGCGTAATTGGTATATTGCTTTGGAACAACATACTGGCTAATACTCCTACCCAACCTGCACATATTTCTATGCTAGATGCTGAGTGTACATGCTCGTCTAGATTATCAATTAGCCATTCTTTGCTTTTAAGTTGTCCGGACCAAAAGGCATCCATAGTCCTTATAGGATCTGGACTTTGTCGTATGGCCTGCATCCAATGATGCAAGTGTTCTGTATCAATGTTCAAACTGTGCTCCTAGTTTATCAAACTTACCACATTGCTTTGAGCATTCTTTAATTCCACATGTCGTCCAGCTTTGTTCTATTTGATTAAAATATCCGCTGTTGAATATTTCATTTAGAGTTTGTGTGTTAAGATTTGGCCAGTATCCTATTGTATCAAGATACTGTATTCTTGAATCCTGTGTAGGAGGCATTGGTCGTAAGTCTATCCAGCAACATGGAGTTACTGTTCCATCTGCACTTATATACAGTTGACTATCTCGTTGTGCTTTGCAATTGATAGTTGGCAGTATGTCTTGTTCAGCTGTTGCTACCTTACTAATCATGTGATTACTTTTAGTTGTAGGATACAGTATATACTGTGTTTTTCCTTTTTCATCTAACACATTGAACTTGCCGTCTTTAAAACGACTTGTGTGTTTAACATAAAAATCTTTAAATCCTAGCTCTTGGCTAAGAGTTCTGCAAGCATCTATCTGATGTTCGTTATGTTGGAAAGCTAACATATCCCAACGAGCATCTCCGCCGGCATTTATAAATGCTTTGGCATTATTAATAATCTTATTCCAATCAGTGTCAACTCTATATAGATGATGGGTATCTTCCAAACCATCAATGCCAAATACTATTTTTACTCTTAATTTAGCTAGGGATTCAAACCACTCAGTTGTTCTTGCACTACCGTTAGTGTGCATTATTAACGACATAGTATCGTTATTATCTCTTAGGTATTGATATATTTCTAGTGTATCTTTAGCAACAATAGGATCACCAAGATTGCCACACATGCTAAGATGATTTAACTGTTGTACAAAGTCAGCAGAGAACCAATTGGTAAATTGCTCTGTGGTTATTTCGTTTAAATTGATAAAAGGATTTAGTACTCCTCCGTTAATCCTGCGAGGACACATAGGACATCTAGCTTGACACTTAGATGTAACCTCGAGATGTATTGCACGTATGTCGCTAAGATTATACATTTTTAATTTTAGGTATTTTACTATCCGCACTACTGACGCATCTATCAGTTATGCATATCTTAGGAGCAGGAAACAAGGTAAAATTATCTATAGTACCTAAGACTTCTTCCTTACAGCTATATGCTCTTTTAACCTCAGCACCTTTTATTATAACACTTTGGTACCCTGCATTGCAAGTCCAATTGGTAAAACTATTAAATCCTAGTGCGTTAAATCGCTCTGCTTGATCTATAAAATAGTCTTGTGTGCCATCTGTAAGTCTAATCTGATATCCTTCTTGTTGTTCAAAATCTTCTTGCATGATCTTGATCATGTCAGGAGTGTACCCATCTACAATAGCTGTTGCACTTGTATTGCTTTGTGGTTTAAGAGTTACGTTAATTCCGCGACTGCGTAAACGATTACAACGTTCTAAGGTATCGTAAAACACATCAGGGACCATAACTTGATTAACTGTTACATGAACACGCTCATACATCAGCTGTAGACATTTGTCTCCAAACTCTTGTTCTTTAGCATGTTCTGCATGGAAGCTGGCTGTGATACTTCTACGCTGTAATGAACCTGTGTAGTCACACCAGATCTTCCACCATTTAGATCCAGGTGACAAATTAGTTGTCATGTGTACGCTTTGATAAGAACTAACAGTTTCATCTAAATGTTTAATTATATCAGGCAGTTGTTTATATGCTGTAGGCTCTCCTCCGCTAAATGACCAATGAAATTGTGTAAACCCATTTGCACGAGCCTGTCTTTTGATTTCATCTATAGCATTGATATAAACTTCTAGAGGTTGATAGTCTAGTTGATCTGTCCTAGCATATGGCCAGCAATAGCTACATTTATAATTACAGAAACGTCCTAATATCCAACTAACATTGAATAAGGGACGATCCAACATAGTCTGTTGACCAAATCGGGTTATCTTATCAAATGGTATTAGGTTATACATTAAAATATTCTCTGTAATAGGCTGTTAGTTCGTTGAATACAGCTATCTGATTGTTGTTTGAATTATGAAATACATTATAGTTATGTTCCAGTATATCTCGCATTCCTTCAAACCACGACAGCTTATCTTCTATAGCATCTATTCTCTTTAACTCGTTGATTATAGCATCTATTCTCTCAAAAGTCGATAGTGTATCATATGATTCATTGATAAAACCATCAAAGGTTTTATAGCCCATATCTCGCATAGCCTGTAGACTACCGGCACTACCTAATATGATAAAAGGATGCATACAGGCAATGGGCTTAAAGGTCTTTTCACTTATGAATAGTGCATTGTCACTGTCTGCAAATATAGGCTCGCTTATTACAGTTACCCATGTATCTTTGTACACTTGATCTACAATCCTGTCTATGTAATAACCGTCATCAAATTGGACATTTGATTTGCCATAAACTTCTAAAGGTAGCACGGTCCTTGCTTCCTGCAGGAGTAGATTGTCAGTAGCACGGCCATCTAAATTGTTTACATGTGTACCATAGTCATTCATACTAACCAGTCCTGAATCTAATAGGCCGGCTTTATATAACTCTCCATAAAACCATATGCGATGTGTTCTTAAACGTTTCTGTAAACAATTAAAAGTCTTGATCTCATTAACCTGTTTATAAGCAATATTGTCTGCCCAATTAGAACAAATACCGTGTTTGTCTGCGATAAACTTAACATAGGATTCAAAATGTGTATAGGCTATAGTTTTGATCTTGTGTGCCTTATCCTGTGCCCATTGTGCATAATCTCTTTGTGTATTCCAATTGCCTGTAACATATACTACCGCTTCTGGAGGAATATTATATTTGCTACAACTATCATGGAACCATTGCCAAAGATACGCAGTATGGTATCCTTCTAGGCATTGATCTAATAACAACATAGCGTTACCTTCTTGTAGGTCTTTGAGATACGTTGGACTGAGCCAACTAAAGAGATCTACTCGACCTCTAGGTGTAGTCCAATTATCTGGATGGTGTCTTACTCCGGAAGCAATTATATAAGGGTATTCTCCTTTGTTAGGAGTTATATCATAAGTCTGTAACATCTTACCTGCGACTACAGATGGATGACAACGACTAAGTCCTGACGGATTAACATCAGGGCATGCTATAAAGTTTTCAAAGGTAGTTGTATCTTCAAATGTAAAGTTAGGCAGAAACTTTGGCGCAGTTGTGATAGAACTCTGCAAGTTCTGGAAAGGTATTTTCAAAAGACGTATTGCGTCTTCTATCATACTCAGTGAACCATTTATAAAAATCTGCACGACCTTCATCAATTTTGTTTTGGTCATAATTTGTATTTCTCATATATTCAACAACACGACTAAACTTTTCGCATTCAAGTGTTGAAAATTTATTCCGACGCATATACTCTAAGGAGATTTCCATATAGGGCATGAACTGTTCTTTTGGCAATAGATTCATATCATATTGCAAGGGTTCTTTTAGATAAGGTGTGTCAAATCTAATGCGCTGTTTGCGGCTAAACCAACCGTTGTATTTCTTACGCCACTGTTTAATCTTAACCAATAAAGAACTAAAGTTAGTCACAGTTAATATGTTAAATGTACACATGAATGTGATAGGCTGTTTTGTTTTGGTTAGATATGTATCTAAGTTCTTTTCCCATACTGTTAGATCTAAACCTGTACGTATGTATTCGGCAGGAGCTCCCCAAGTGTCTATGCTGGTAAACAATTTAAAATGTTTGATCTTGTTTTCATTTAACAGGGCATTTACTTTTGTTACCAAGCGTTCCATCATTACAGGCTTGATACCCAAATTGCTGTTAATGTTAAGCTCAAGATTAGGTTTAGGGTTAATATATAAATCATCTAGTAATCTCCATGTTGATTGTTGTAGTAAGGGCTCTCCTCCTGTAATGCGGAGAATGTTTAGGGTCTTTGAAACTTCAGGCCACCAAGCCCACCATGCATCAACATAGGGATTAGTTTCTTCTTCGTATAAATGTAGATAGTCTATATCGTTACGATGATTCTTTACCATTGTGTAAGGACCAAAGTCTTTTATTTCTTTGTAGTAAGCAGAGCTGTGCTTTGGATGGCAATATCCACATTTGAAATTACATTCATTGCCAAAGCTGATCTCAATGTATTCTGGGTTTACAGGAGCTAGAGGATCCTTAACAATAGCTCCTAGACGTTCTGGGATATAGATGCTGGCATTGCGTTCATGTCTATCGCTTACATGATCACCTGGCAAGTCTTCTATGTTCCAGCAATACTGACACCCATTAGGTCTTTTACCATCTACCATCATTTGGCGTTCTTGTCTTTTACCGGGTGTGTTGTGCAATACGCTAGGATCCTGGGCTAGGAGATCTAAGGGGATGGCATGTGGACGTGGATGATAACAACTGTGTGTCTGCCCACTTTGCAGATAGATAGTAGTATGATGCCATTTGGCTAAACAGAACGTGGGGCTAACTTCGTTGACTATAGGAATGATTTTTTGTATTCTGCTAATTTCGTTCAAGAGAAACCCCTAGTAATTGTATATGTAATTATCTAGGGGTTGTAGTGTGATGTAGCTGTTATGATTTAACAGTTATCTTTACCAATTTAGCAATCACTGTGATCAATGTCTCCGTGATAGCATTTGGAACTCGCAATACCTGTGCGAGATATGTGTCTATTAAGACCATTGTTTTCTCCTTATTTGCCGCTGTAGTCTTTGACTTTGCCGCCGTGTCTTTCGCTTTGCCCTTTGGCTCCTTCTTTACCTCTTAGGTGTACTCCGGATCCTTTCTCACCTTGTTTACCAGTACCATCTGTGTGGTCTGAGTCATGTGGTAAGTACCCTAGGCTAACGCATTGGTTGTAGCGAACACGGCTTTTTGTGTTGCCACTCTTACATTGGCTTCGGGTTGGGTTTGCGATTTCTGATATGAATTCAATGGCTCTCATATCAATATTTAGCGTATTCACGCTCCTTGTAAAAGATGTGACCGCCAATCTTGCTGACTCGTTCTTTAGTCCTAGCCCACGATGGTTTAATCGCAGTAGCGTGGAAATAAAGTGCATCAGCATACTTGTTTCTGAGAGACTCATAATTCTCTTCATCCGCTAAAAGCTCACGAGCTACTCGTTGGCTTTCAACCCAACGCTCGTCATCTTTCATAGGGGGTCTGACAAACATGCAACGCCAGCTAAACTGGCAAACGCTGGCCTTAAGCCATGTTGTTTGTTTTTCTGTTTGAGTTTCTGTTTTACCAAACCAGCCCACTTTGACCTGTTTAGTCACTGTGTGAGTTCTTGGAACTTCGAAGACTGCTTTCTGATCAACAACACCACATACGGTGTTACTAAATCTGCCATCTTGAGCACGGTTAAGTGTTACAAGACCTACGGCTACTTTGCCTTCTTCTGGTTGGTTGCCTGCTTCATAAAATATGTTCTTAGCAAGGCAAGTTAACTCTCTTTGATTGATTACAGGATTCGCAATAGTTCTTGCTACTGCCTGTACTTTGTCTTCAGCCATTCCTATAAAGTCCTGTGCTGTAAAACTAGAGCCATCTGATAATGCTACCTGATAACTCTCTTCTGCATGACCGGGTGCCATTACGGTCAGGGCGTATACTGCTACTAACACTCCAAAAAATCGTTGTGTTATTGACATAATCGTGTCCTCCTTTTGATTGTATACTGCGGTCTGTGTGTGTAAAAATCCTCTGTGGGTAAGTTTAGTTACTTTATTTTGTCATATCGGCCCTAAAATAGGGCCAAAATGACTCGTTTTGAACAATAAGTAGGTATATTATTCACTATCTGCTACAACGTCAGTTAAAGGTGTGTTAGTACCTTTGTATTCACGCTTTTCTTTCTTTGGAGCAAGAGCGCCATACAATTCTGCCTGTATCAT
>Ga0214166_1000473_pt1 | contig 20085 bp, 29 predicted proteins | sample TroBogepilimnion_27_FD_153005 | JGI IMG/M metagenome (GOLD analysis project Ga0214166, IMG submission 153005) | Freshwater microbial communities from Trout Bog Lake, WI - Practice 18AUG2009 epilimnion v3 | ecosystem: Environmental > Aquatic > Freshwater > Lake > Epilimnion/Euphotic zone ...
CTGGGGGATCTACGGCTCAAAACTGGGTCCGTCAATTAAGAATAGATTGGTAATATGATAATAGAACCTGGCGTAACCATTGGTGGTGCTATAACAATAGCCGATCCTACAGTACCAACAACAGGCAATGTTACGACGTGGACAGATAGTACTTTTGCTAATATAGCCGGCAACGGCAGTGGATACCTGTCATCATCGTTAAGTGCTACTAATCAAATGTGTTGGCAGTTATTTTATGCTGAACGCACGGTCATTATACCTGCACAGGCCAATGGCTTAGGTTTGAGTGTTTATGCAGGTGATAGTAATAGTTGGACATGGTGGATAACCGTTGGTGCTATACCTGGTATTAATAATTTTTACAGTAACCCAGCACAGATTGGATCTGGCACTTGTTCGGCATCGACGACAGGATTAGCCGGAGCATTTGTGCCAAGCACCACAACAGTATCGACTACAATACCGGCTGGTAGTTATTTTATGATTGGAGTTACTGGTGGCCCATACTATAGAACATTCCAAAATGCTACACAAAATAATACATTTACAATAAATGGTGTACCTTATGTTACAGCATTAAATACAGTTTATTACAGTCCGTATCCTAGTGGCCCAACTGCCGGAGTACCCACACAGGTTGGCGGCACAACCGCAGGATATACAACGTATACCGGCAATATAACAGTTTTAAGCGTGGTGTTTCAATGACAATAGTAAGTAGCGGAGTTAGCATAGGTGCTGGTATTACATTTACCAGCGAGCCTTTCTACACCTTTACAACATTTACTTTTCAGACTGGCAACATACTTGGCTCGTCGGGCCCAACAGCAACACAACTATTTGGCAATACCTACAGCAACGTGGGTAACACTTGGTTAACTAACTCTAGTTGGTATAGTGTAACTAACGGCATACAATATTGGACGGTGCCATTTAGCGGCAACTATCAAATTACTGCTGCGGGAGCGAGCCCTGGCCTAATAGGTGGCGGAACAAGTTATTATTCTGCTCCATACTATGGATCTGGACTTGGTGCTAAAATTCGAGCCACAGTACAACTAATACAAGGGCAAACTCTTGCTATTGTTGCTGGCCAATCAACGTACCCTAGTGTTAACGCAGGCCAATTTTCCTGCCAAGGCGGAGCCGGTGGATCATTCGTTGTTGCTCTAAACACCTCATCTAGTATTACATCGTCTAACCAATATACCATTATTCCTATTGTGATTGCAGGTGGCGGGGGTGGCCCTGGATGGTATAACCAAAGTGGTGTTGAGTACGGTATTGGTGGCAATGCTGTAACTACCATGAGTGGCGGATACAGTTACAATCAGATTGCACAAGGCAACGGTGCACCTGGTGGTACTAACGGACAAGGCGGAGTTAGTACCATTGATATATATGGTGCTGGTACAGTGTCAGGATACAGTGGTGGTGCTGGTGGTGGACTCTATAGCACTGGTTTTAACGGTGTTAATGGATCTAGTACTCGTAGTACCGCAGGTTCAGGTAACTATGGTGGGGGTGGTGCAGGATTATTTCAAGGTGCCAGTGGCGGCCAAGTTAACCCTAGTTATTCTACAAATAGTAGTGCTGGTGGATTTGGTGGCGGTGGCGGTGGCGGGGCCATTGATGGTGGAGGTGGCGGCGGATACTCAGGAGGTGGAGGAAGCTATAGTGCAACAGTTCGTGCAGATGCTGGTGGAGGTGGAGGAAGTTATATTATACCCACTGCTGCAAACATAGCCACTAGCGATGGCAACTATAACGGAGCTAACGTGTTCTATGATGGCAGTACTATAACAAAAATAGGAACCACTGGTAATACAGCATATAACTTTGGTTCGGGTTACGTAACTATAACGGCGGTGGCATAATGATTATACGCGGAGTTACATTAACAAATGTTGGATACATAGTTGATACTACACCAGTAACCAACGGACTACAATTATACTTGGATAGTCGTAATCCTACTTCGTGGCCGGGGTTGGGAACCACCTGGTATGACTTGTCGGGCAACGGTAAAAATGCCACATTCTACTATGATAGTTTTAGTCCAGCAACTAGCGAGAACAATACCACAAGTGCAGTGATTGATGGGACTGCACTAAACAGTAGTTCAATGATCAAGAACGGTTATAATGATTTGAGATTTGATGGCAGCACTGGTAGTGCCGTATATCAATATGCTGCTGGATCAAATCTTGGAACTAACATTACTCAATGGACTATTAATACTTGGTTTTATGCCAACAGTTGGCAGACTGGTGGATATTTGCCCGCCATATTTACAGGTGTATACACTGGCGGTGGCGGCAGTACCTCAACGGTTAATTTCTGCTTGACTAGTTATAACGGCAGTACAGCCAGCGATACTAATATACGTGCAGGATATTATAGTGTTGCAACTGGTTGGCAATTGAGCGGTGGCTATGCACTTACAACTGGCACATGGTATAACATTGTGGGCACATACGATGGTGCTAATATCAAATTATATATTAACAATGTACTACAAAACACAACGGCCAGTGCCGGCGGCGGAAGCAATTTGGTCAGTACACTAGGGTATCGTGTTGCACGACGTTGGGATGGCTACGACTCTTTTGATGCTTACATTCCGGTTGCTATGTTGTACAATCGTGCATTGAGTGCCAATGAAGTTAGCCAAAACTTTAATTATTTTAGAGCAAGGTACGGGGTATGAACATAGGTGGTGGAATTAACATAGGTGGCGGCATAAGCATTCGAACAGAATCGAGTTTAAGTTATGTCACTGCTGGTCTGCTGTTCAATCTTGACATGCAAAACTATGTGTCGGGAACAACTTGGCCCGACAACAGTGGCAATAACAATAATTTTACCTTCTATCAAGCACCCACTGGTAGCAGTTATGGCACGGTGTACAATACTGGTACAAGACAGGCCTATTGGAGTAGTCCTGGAAATAACGGTGCGGTTGCGGCCAGTACCATATTTCCAGCAAACACTGACTACAGCAAAGGTATTGTGTTTCAGTTTACAGGATCAAACTTTTTCAACCTAATAGGATCTGGTACTAACGAAACATTTTGGGGTGCCGGTGGTACCACATTATATGCTGGTAATAATAACGGTGATGGTTATCAAGTAGTAGGGTCTAATATCACACTCAGTGCCAATACATGGTACTATGTTTCGATGAGTTTTAGCGGGACTACGGGTTGGACTATCTATATAAATGGTGTGGCTCATGGAACCAGTGCTTCTACTGTAAATAGACCAGCAGCATCAACCCCAGAAATATTTGCGTATCAAGGCAATGCCAACAACACAACTGGTAAAGTTTCTGTGGCACACGTATACACTAGGGCATTAACTGCTGCCGAACATCTTCAAAATGCCACCTATTATTTGACTAGATATAACGGATCAAGTCCAGCCTAAACAGTTGATTCTAACCAAAACTTCATGTATAATAGCATGATGCTGAACTCGATTCTAGACACTGTTAACACACTACTGCCTGCAAAACGCAAAACAAACTCCACAAGTGGTTGGACCAGTTTCAACGCAGTCTGTTGTCATAATAGAGGCGAAACACAAGATACCCGTGGTAGGGGCGGAATCATTACAAACCCCAATGGTGCTATCTCTTATAGTTGTTTTAACTGCAATTATACTGCAAACTATACTCCTGGTAGACACTTAAACTACAAGTTCCGTAAACTACTAAGTTGGCTGGGGGCAGATGACAATACCGTAAAGCGATTGGTGATTGATGCTATACGTATTAAAGAATTAGTTGAGCCAGATCGAGTAGAAGAAGTAAAAGAAGAAATAACATTTAAGCCCCGACCCTTGCCTGCGGAAGCACAAACATTTCATGCACTAGAAACATTTCATAAATTATCAGACAATGCCGATACCCCAATACACCATGATCCTGTGTTGTATATGGCACAACGTGCAATAGATTTACAAAAATATGAGTGTTACTATACCACAGAACAACAGTATAATTTACACAAACGAGTTATTATCCCCTTTACTTGGCAGAATGAAATTATCGGATATAGTGCACGAGCATTTGATCCACAAGTAAAGCCCAAATATTATAGCCAATACGACGCCAACTATGTGTTTAATACAGATAAACAATTGCCCAACGCTAAGTTTGTAATTGTTTGTGAGGGGCCTATGGATGCTATGAGCATTGATGGTGTAGCAATATTAAGCAATGAATGTAGCGAACAACAAGCAGATATTATTGACAGCTTGGGACGTGAAGTAATTGTAGTTCCAGATTATGATCGAGCAGGAATGAAGCTTGTTAGTGATGCACAAGAATTTGGATGGAGCGTCTCTTTTCCATTATGGTTTGGCACATTTAAAGATATCAATGCAGCAGTGATCAAGTATGGCAAATTGTTTGTGTTAAAAAGCATACTCGAAGCACGGGAATCGAGTCGATTAAAAATCGAGCTCAAGAAGAAAAAATTAAATAATCAATTATGACAATAAAAGAATATACACCAGATTTACAAAAGTTATTTTTAGAAATGATGATGCAGGATGCATCAAGTTATGTACGTGTGCAAAACATTTACAATCCCGAGAACTTTGATCGAAGCCTACGAGCAGTTGCTGAATTCATCAAAACACATACCGATAGTCACAAAACCATGCCCACGCTGGAGCAGATTAAGGCCACAACCGGAGTTGAACTCAAGCCGGTACCCGAACTAAACGAGGGACACTACGAGTGGTTCATGCAGGAGTTTGAAGGCTTTACCCGACGACAAGAACTAGAACGTGCTATTTTAAAAGCCGCAGACATGTTGGAAAAAGGTGACTATGATCCTGTAGAAAAATTAATCAAAGATGCAGTACAAATTAGTTTGCAAAAGGATATGGGAACAGATTACTTTGCAGATCCTGCGGCACGTATCAACCGATATTTTAATTCAGGCGGACAAGTGAGCACAGGTTGGCCACAAATGGATCGACTATTGTATGGCGGATTTAGTCGAGGCGAACTTAACATTTTTGCTGGAGGTTCAGGTTCAGGTAAATCGCTAGTAATGATGAACATAGCACTCAGTTGGCTACAAACCGGACTCAGTGGAGTTTATATTACATTGGAATTGAGCGAGGAACTAACCAGTCTTAGAACCGATGCCATGTTAACCGGGACAGGCACAAAAGACATACGCAAAGACATTGACACCACCACAATGAAAGTGCGTTTAGTAAGCAAAAAGTCCGGACAGTATAGGGTTAAGGCGTTACCGGCACAAAGCACAGTGAATGATATACGCAGCTATTTGAAAGAAGTACAAATACAAACTGGAATACGAGTTGACTTTGTCATGGTGGATTATTTAGACTTGGTAATGCCAGTAAGCGTTAAAGTCAATCCCAACGATCAGTTTATCAAAGACAAGTATGTGGCTGAAGAATTACGCAATCTAGCCAAAGAACTAAACATACTATTGGTAACTGCAAGTCAATTGAATCGTAGCGCAGTTGAAGAAGTAGAATTTGATCACAGTCATATTGCAGGCGGTATCAGTAAAATTAACACAGCAGATAATGTGTTTGGTATCTTTACAAGTCGTGCCATGCGTGAGCGTGGCAAGTATCAAATACAGTGTATGAAGTCGAGATCGAGTACTGGCGTTGGGCACAAAATTGATTTAGAGTACAACATTGAAACCATGCGCATCACTGATCCTGGCGTAGATGCAAACGAGAACAGTTTTGGCCCACCCAAGGCCAGTATCATGGAACAGATCAAAGACAATCCCCGACAGTTTATCAAGCCCGAAGCCAAACCTGGACAAGGGCTGGACATGCCCGCAGTCCAGGCCGAAGTGCAAAGTACCAAACTCAAAAGTATGTTGGCTGGATTAAAGAGCAAAGCGGAATGAATTTGATTTGCTTCCCTCATTACACCTGTGGTGGATTGCTTTGTGATATTTTTAATAACACATTTTCTGCGGTGGGTGCCAATGGAGGAATAAGGTCAATTGCGCACTCTTTGGGGAAAATTGGAGACTCCAATGACATACATGATAGCTATGATCCCAACATATTGCATAAACAATTAGAAAAAATTCGTGTAGAACAATGGCAATGGATTGGAACCCATTGCCATCCTGTATTATTAGATATAACTAAATTTGATAAAGTACTATTGATTACTACAACTACTTTTAAAAGTAAACTATATCGATGGATTAGGGCCTATCATCACTATTATTATAATTCTATTCCTTGGAAAAATCTAATGGGTATAGATCGAATAGACAAAGAAAGAGAAACAGCCAAAAGCTATCTTAAACCATTTTTGCCAATGAGTGCAACAAATGTCATCAATATCGAATTCGCCGAAGTTGTAGAAACTTCCATCGAGTTTACAAAACTCATCGGGGATGTGGAATTTGACAAACATGTATCTAGATGGAAATCGCTGAATAATTTTTTATATGATAGTGATATTTGGCAAACCACAGCAGTAAAAAGATTCTACGAGGCCGAATTGGAAGCAAATCTAAACACACACTATCTGTATGAATAAGATTTTTTGTTTTGGTGATGGGTTTGCTGCAAATCATATTTGGCCCGAGTGGCCTGCTATTGTCTCGGCATTGTATCCAAACATAAAACATGAAAATTTTGGTGCAATAGGCGCCGGCAATGAGTTTATATCATCAGCAATAATTCAAGCACATAAAAAAGATCCAGATGCATTTTTTATAGTGCAGTGGGCCGAATTCAAAAGATTTGATAAATTATTGCAAGATGATTCCTGGGATGAAATAATAAAAACTGATCCAACTTATTATTTTAATACTGTAATGTTAGGACAACAAAAATGGTGGATCAGCAGCAATAGCAAACAAGAATCCGTACAAAAATACCACCAATTTTATGTACAATCTCAACAGGCAAAATTGAGAACCGATAATTACATGTATTTGATATCAAATTTGCTAAAAGATCACGCTATATTCTTTTCAACTCACGACATGAATATCTATTCAATGCATACTAGATTTGCTGGTACAAGACAGAAAGAAATACAACCTGCGCCCTGGATTCATATGTGTTTTGTTGAAGAAATAATACTACCAAAAATGCCATTTTTACCATGCCCCAAGCGTCTAGCAATGCTGAAAGATTTAATTCAACAACAATCCTGGGAGGCCTATCATTGGGACCGGGACAAAATCTGGAATGATATTGTCAATAGTCTAAATTGATAAACAACATAAATACAACACAAATGGAGTAAATCTTGCAAAAGCGAGCCCGTAGTATATTAGACGAATTGGACACGTTGTTGGTACACAAAGATCGCGAGAATCTAGTGGAATCACGTGCTGCTCATGTTATACAGGGTGCGATCAATCTCATCAAGTATATACAAGAAAACTATGAACCCGAGCAAGCCATGGAACTAGAGCGTAGATTGCTCAATAGCATACGCACACAAGAACCAGAAAAATTTTCTCGTGGTATTAGGAAGATCAAAAGTGAAAATTAAAGAAGTAATGTCCGAGGGTTTGCTTGATAAACTGTTAGGACACAAGAGTATCAAGCCCGCGGGTTGGGACGAATTTCATAAAGGGCAACAACAACGGCTAAAACAGGTCAAAGCCGCTAGCAATGCCACAAAACAAAACGTAAAAATTATTCCGGCAAGTGGAGCTCATCCCACAATGGCCAAATACAAGAATCAAGACTATGTGCTGGGCAACAATGAAATCTGGTACACCGCCAAGGGACGTCCAGTCACAATTGCCTTGGCAGCGATCTTGAATCGCGCACTCGAGCAAACATAATGTATCATCTATTCGAAGGCGGTAACGCAATACCCACAAGTAAACCTGTAGATCAAGCGGATGTGCCCACTGTGATTGCCACAACCAAACGCGAAATGCCACAGGCGCTATTAAAGAATTTAGAAACCGATATTGGCAGTGCCGGCTTTAAAACTGTGCCCAGTGGCGACATTGACCTAATGGTTGATGCCGAAGATGTTGTTGCACTATTTAAAACACAAGATGCCAAAGATCCAGTCAAGGCTGCAAAACAAAGTCTAGCAACTTACTTTACAGCAAAAGGCATAGAAGCCAATGTAAACGGACGCAATGTCAGTATTGGAGTAAAATATCCCAAAGGATATGCGCAAGTTGATTTGATGGTTATACAAGATGTGCATGTGGTTGCTCCTTGGCATCAACATGGTAGACGTAAAATGTACGCTGATCCCAATTTTAAAGGTGCACATAATTTTATTTTAATGAACAGTATTGCCAAGCACCTGGGCCTGAAGTTTGATGCATTTGGAGCCAAACTGATGCGTAGAGATGACAACACTGTAGTTGGTCGTACCATGCCCGAAGTTGCCAAAATACTGCTTGGTGCCAAAGGCAAGGAAAGCGATTTGTACAGTGTGAGCGCAATGATACGAGCGCTTGAAGCCGACCCCGATCGAGAAAGTAAGTTGGCACAAGCCAGACAAGATGCAGTAAAAGGATTAATAACCTTGCCCGAGGCTGCACCCATGCCAGGAACAGCAGCTTGGTTTAGACACCTAGGCCATAATTTATGAAACTAGAATTTATTGATAGTATACTGACTGAAGTTGTTGCTGACCAAGGGCCACGTATACCACATCCTGAAGATACCATATTTGATGGATTGGCCGAAGCACAACGATATGTACAAGCACTTAAAGATGTTATAGCTGACCCTGGTAAAATCTCGATCAAATGGGACGGCGGTATTGCGCTGGTATTTGGTCGTAAAACTTCGGGCGAGTTCTTTTGTGCCGACAAGTATATGCCCAATAAAGGTGTGCTACCAACTAGTCCTAAACAATGGATTGAATACGATCAAGCACGTGGTGCAAATCGCAATGATCTATATGAAAAGATTAACACCATCTGGAAAGGACTTGAAGCTGATGTTGTTGCTCCTGGCACCTACAAGGGCGATTTAATGAGTGTAGGTCCTACCCCTTTAGTTAAGGGCATGTATGAGTTTAAGCCTACTACAGTTACGTATCGTATACCGCCAAAGAGCCCGATTGGAGTGCTAATAGCAAACAAGGTAGGAGTACTTGTAGTACATCAAAAAGACGGTGCACCTTGGGACGGGCGAACAGGATTGGCAAATAACGGAGACGTCGCAATTATCAACCCCACTGCCGGGCTAAAATTTACACTCAAAGATCCTGTGCAATTAAGTAATGCTGCCACAAAAGCAGTCAACGGACCCGCAGGGCAAGCCGCAGAACAATTTTTAAAAGGCATGGACGGAGTTGCCCAAGTTGCCCTTAAAAAGTACTTTAACCACAAAATTACCGGACAAACTGCTGAAGACGAGGTCACCTGGTTGCAAAAAAACGTGAGCGGAAAACAGTATAAAAATCTAGTGGGCGAAAATCAAGGCGGTTACTTGTATAGAAATGCCAAAGGATACAAAGCTCTTAGAGACACTTGGAATGCCATTTACAAATTTAAAGTGGCTCTTGCCAACGAGCTTGAGGCACAGGTCAAGGGATTTGAGCAGTGGACCGGCGGGCAAAAAGCCGGCGAGGGTTTTGTAGTGGATGCACCCGGAGTGGGACTTATAAAACTGGTAAATCGCGGGGTTTTTGGTCAAGCGCATTTCAACAAGTGATCCCGGGGTTTTTTAGAAAAAGACTAAATAAATGCATGTAGTCCTAGATGGGCTCATTATTTTTAAAGGAAAAACAAAATGGCTATTCAGACAAGATATGTAGGTGACTCAAATGGTATTGTTAACGTTGACAACAACCTAAACAGCATCGGTACTGGTGCAATTATTGCTACAGGTTTAACAAAGCCTCCAATGGCATTCAAAATTACTGCAACTAGCTCAGCAGGTAACATTGCTCTAGAAACAGTAACTGGTGGTGCAGTAGAAACAATTCTACGTAACATTGCTATTGATTCTACAGTTGTTATGTACCAAGTTGAAACAACTGGCGGTACAACAAGCAATCAACTTAGCGTATTGCTAGAAGCTACTGGTGCAGGTCCTGCTAACAGTGGTTATGGTGCACAGACATTTACACCAACTACAGTTGCAACAGCATTGACATCACGTTTACAAGCACTAAACAGTTCTGGTAACATTGGTGTTGCTGGTAACATTTGGGCTGCTGGTATCAGCGTAACATCAAGCGGTTTTAAACTAGCTTAATAGTTTTTAAACAGAGAATGAAGGCACATTTTTGTGCCTTTTTTCTTGGCTGCTAAATACTGTATGAATGCTCCAGGCTTACAATTTTTTACAGGTTATACGCTAGTTGATATTACACCAACTCGTGTTATTCGCAGTAGCATACCCGACGATGTCAAACGAAACCAACAACGCAATTGGGAAACAGTGTTGCAATGCATGAGCCTGCGCACACAACCCTTGCATATAACCGAGCCCACAATATATCAAGATGTATCTGTAGACCTATTGCGATTTGGCGACTATTTTGAAGGCAAACACACAATGTGGTCTTGGAGTTGGGCCATTGAAAGTCAAGGAGTTTATGATTTACCCGGCAAACCGCTTGGCGGGCTAATGCAAGACTTTGAACAAGTGCCAATCATTACCGGACTAGAAGAAACTGGTAGATTCATGCTTCCCATCTTTTATCCTTATGGTGCTATTAAAAACGTATATTTCGTTCAACATCACGAGCAATAAATAGAGTATAGATGCTCAGGCACCACTTAGGCTCACTTTACGGCACACATCAAGGCACACGTTAGAAGCGTCGACTAACCACGAGAACAAAATGGCCGGTACGGAAATTGAAAAGAAAAGCCTAGAGGCGCACGTAGAGTTATGCGCTGAAAGGTATAATAGTTTGGAAGAGAAATTAAACAATCTCGAGTCCAGAATGGACAAGGTTGAGACACATCTTGTGGACATCAAAACTGCATTGAGCAATCAAGACAGCAGTCAGTACAAAACTCTAGTCACAATTGGTACCACAATTATTGGGGTACTCATCACTGGCCTAATAACTTTGGGTGTACACATCGCTACTAAATAACAGTATGCGAATTGTAGAATTACTTAACAACATATCGGTACCGATCAATAATGAACAAGCTGACTTATTGGGCCGATTTGACCACGAGCCTACAATATTCAAAAACAAGCTCAACGAGCGCGAGCAAGAAATTGCAAATCAACTAACGGCACAAGACATACTGCTACGCCGTAATGACAATGGCCAAATCACGTACAAAAAGAAAATCCGCTAAGGACCGCATGCCCCAAGAAGTCAGCCAGATGGTGGATCTAGCTGCCGACTACATTCAGCATTGGACTCGCAATGAATTGCATCGAATTCAATCAGGCAACGCACCAATCTGTATACCCATCAAATCGGGATATCTAATAGGCACTTACACTCTACGCACCTACTCAAATAAAAAATGCGATGTTTTTGATAACACTGCTAACTTGGTACACACATTTGAAGACAAACGCAGTGCAGTTCTATACACAATATACACCATCAAAAGACAGTACAAAGCAGCAGACAATATCCGTAATCTTGATATAGAAATAAATAAAAACTATACAGACACGCAGGCCTGGCGCAATCACATAGCCAAAGCCCGTAAAAGACGAGATTATGATACAGTAGATATTAGAACTTCTAGGTTGGAAATAGCCGAAAAAGACTTGGAATTGGCACGAAACGAAATATCAAAAATCTATCTAGCTGCTAAATATAATAAAATATGGGATTTATAACATGAGACTCTCTGAAATGCATACCGAGGTTACACCTCAAAAAATTAACCGAGTTATGGAAAGCCGTTTTGGTTTTAGCATAGACTATGATAATTTGACTTATGCCAAGGCACAACGCCTGCACAAAGCCATTAACGAAAACATGAATAATATTCGTAAAAGTTTTGGCGCACATACAGTGGAGAAGAATCCCAAGTATGTAGAACTGATGCTGGTTCGTGAGGGCCTAGACAAATGGCTACACAGCGAACAAGGTTTGTTTGAAAGTGAAATTGGTGCCAGTGAAGCACGTCTTGCTGCACAAGACATTGTGGACTCGATTCAGGACATGATGGAAAAAATCGGCAAGATGCAGAACGAACAGGTACCGGCTCTTATTGCCACCATACGTGATCAAATTGGTATGGAGCAAAGCGAAGCGTTTAAAACCGCAGTTAAACCAATACTAGATACACTGTATCAAGCAGTGGTATCAAGTCAAGAACAGGCCGAGCAGGCAGTTTTACAATTGGCCGGAGAAGCTGCTCCTGCTGGTGATATGAATATGAATTTGGGCGCACCCGATGAGACAGGTCTAGGCGGAGATGCTATGGCACCAGAAATGGGTGATGATACCGGAACACCTCCTCCCGAAAGCGACCTAGACAACGCTGAAGATGGATTTGATGCAACTGATGCTGCCGCTGGCGGTAGTGCAACTCTAGGACGTGGCCGTCGCTAACATGAGAATTAACGAAATAATTTTTGAGAGCAAAGACTACCCTGAGTTTGACTCAGAGGTAAACAGTCCCATCGAGGACGAGGCTGACACCCGCGGTGATGCAAGTTTGATTACTGCTCTTGAATATTTGCGCAACGAAGCTGAACAAAGCAATGCAGTGACACCACGTGTCAAAGTAGACACTGTGATAAATCGTGTGCGTGCCATGCCCGGAAATGAAGCATTTAACTATGCTGCTCTTGACAAAGCGCAAAAAGACAATGAAACAGTAAAGAGCATGATCAAACGTATTGAAGATGATACCCACACCGGGGACAAATACGTTTATCTTGCTCCTGCCGAAAACACCGTTGACACCGGCGGTGACGGAGCAACCGATCTTGATAATGATAAATCATCCAAGATTGTGAGTAGCATGGCCAAGCGTGCCGCCAGCTAACCAAAACTCTTGACAACTTACAATAAATAATTTATAATACTTAACACAAGGAGAGTATCATGAAGAAAATCCTATCACTATTCATTCTAACATTGAGCCTAACTGCCAGTGCCGAAGCCTGTTGCTATCGCGGTGGTTATTACCATCATGGATACAGTGGCGGTTGGGTGGCACCTGCTTTAATTGGCGGAGTAATCGGATACGAACTGGCACAACCTCGCACAGTGGTTGTTGAGCAACCGCCTGCAGTTGTTTACACACAACCTCCAATGGTGGTACCGCAACCGGGTTATGCACCTCCTCCAGTGGGCTATCATTACCAACAAATGGTTAATCCACAAACCAATCAATATCAATTGGTATTGGTGCCAAACTAAAATGAAACTACGCAAACTGCGCCGTAAGTTATATGTCGCCATCTTTAGACACGATGTCAAACGTGAAAAGAAACTTTGGTACAAAATTCTAAAAAAATCTATTAAACACAAACACACCCAGGATGTACAATAATGGCCTACTCGGAAAAAGTTATTGATCATTACAACAATCCCAGAAATGTAGGATCATATAAAAAAGGTGAAGAGGGAGTTGGCGTAGGGCTCGTAGGAGCACCATCGTGCGGTGACGTTCTTCAATTAAGTATAAAGGTAGAAAATGGTATTATTAGAGATGCTCGTTTCAAGACATATGGATGCGGTTCAGCGATCGCTTCTAGTTCACTCATTACCGAATGGCTCAAAGGGCGAACACTGGATCAAGCGAGCAGTATCAAAAATAGCGACATCGCTGAGGAACTTGCTCTCCCACCAGTCAAAATCCACTGTTCAATCCTTGCCGAAGACGCCATCCGGGCGGCGGTAGCAGATTACAAATCCAAGTATGATCACGCTAACTGAAGCGGCTACAAATAAAATAAAAAAATTATTAGAAAAACGTGGCGGCGTTGGTATTCGCCTTGGGGTTAAAACAACTGGGTGCAGTGGTTTAGCATACGTACTAGAATACGTAGATAAGTACATGGAGGATGCTAACACAATCAACTATGCACAAAACGATTTTTCAGTTTTTGTAGATAAAAAGAGTGATGTATATCTAACAGGCATGACTGTGGATTATGTTCGAGAAGGCCTTAACGAAGGTTTCAAATTTATCAACCCCAATGAACGTGACCGGTGTGGGTGCGGTGAAAGTTTTCGAGTATGATAGCAATATATAGCGATAGTCAAATAATAGATCTAGAGTGGATACCCAATGCAAATATCCCGCAACCAAATACAGTTTACCACACCTACGAAGAATATGTAAACAGTACCGCTGAATATAAAATAGCATTTACTACACAACGACTGCATTGTGATTATGATATCAATTGTACTGCTTATCGAGGATTTGAAGATAAGATAAACAAACTGAGTGCAGTCAGCACATTGGTGTTTACCATTGAAAGCGAGCTACACGATTTTCATTGGCGCATGTGGGAACTGTGTTATCATGACAATGTGTATTGGGTCGTGCCCGGACAAGTCAATGACAGTGGCATGAGTAAAAATATCATACACTGGGCCGATTGGTTTAAAACAACAGTGGCCCTGTATCGCAAACTGCCCGACATAGTTGCAAAATTTGATTATACTGCCACAAAGTCTCGATATTTTGATGCATTATTAGGCAGTCCCAAACCACATCGAGATTTTGTCAATGCACAAGTTATAGCAAACAATCTACAAGATAAGTTTATTATGACCTATGGCGGACAGTGGAATGACAATGAATTTTATGCCAAAGACTATTTTATATGGGAACCAGGAACTACAGCGGTTGAAGACAACCAACCAGGTACTGCAGGTTACGTGGAATATTTTGGCAATAGATGCCATTTGAGTCAAGTTATTCCGCTAGATGTTTTTAATAATACTGCCTACAGTATAGTTGCTGAAACCGACTTTGACAATACTCTAAGTTTTTTTAGTGAAAAAACGGCCAAGCCCTTGATTTATCGTAGACTGTTTGTTGCATTCAGTGGGTACAAGTTTCTACAAAATTTACGTGATCTAGGATTTAGAACATTTGACAACGTCATTGATGAAAGTTATGATTTGATCAAGGATGATACAGCACGACTTACGGCAGCATTTGAACAGGTAAAATATTTGTGTTCAGTTCCGCAGTCAGAAATATTTTCACAGATTGCCACTACATTGGATCACAATTATAATCTAATAATGTCCACTGATTGGACTCGACGTGCTGCACATCAGATCAGCGACATTATTGTTTCGGCCCAGCGTTGATTGGCCAGCGCTCCGGGATGAAATCCATCAGGCATAAAACTGCCTAGCTCCTTGGCCATTTCGTATATTCCATCTCGATTGGAATTAGAAAATATCCATTTGTCAAAATCTATTTCGTTCAAGAGATAGTTTAACTCGGCATATTTGTAAACTCCAAAGTCTCCATTGGGACTTACGTTGTCCTGTCGATTCCAATAGTTAACATAACTCATGAAGTGAAAGGGAATATTTTTTGCAGTCAGGTAGTTTTGTAGTTTGACTATTTCTTGTAAATTGATAGTGGCAAGGCTCAACTCGCTTGACACTTTGTACATTTCGTAAAACATCTTGTGTGCCACAGGATTTTTAAACCAAGTGCCCATTTGCCCTCCGCTAAAGATGTAGCCCAATTTGTCTCCAGGAATGCGTCGATAAAATCCATAACTGTCAAACAGTTTGTTCCACGCTGGATCATCTAGACTGGTCAAGTAATCCAAACGAGTAACACCGCTCCACATTACCAATACATGATCGGGACGTGATGCAGCAACACTTCTAATTACACTATCGCAAATGTACTGATTACCGGCAGCTGCTTCGGCCACATTGGTAATATTATGATTTGTAATATATCGCGGCCAACAGATATTAGGACCTCCGGGCGATTCGGGCCATTGTGTAAAACTACATCCTGATATTAATAGGTTCATATTTGATTCTTTTTATGTGCTAGGTAAGCATTTCTATATCGAAATACTTTTCGAAAGTCTAATTGTATTTTTAACGCGATTGCCAGAGTTCTCATTGCTTTTACAAAAGCAGGCTCGTTGTAAATGTCTTGTTGTTTGATTTGAAGGTCAGTGTCGTACAATCTGAATTCATCGAATTCTCGTTCAACACGACTATTTTCAAAAGTTGTCTCAAATTGATTAGTGTTTTTTGATTGATAATTTTTCTTGCACAAATCCAAATTGGGAATAACTGTGAGTACTCGTGCATTTGTAAATATATTTTTTAAATATTGAAAAGTCTTGTAATCGTGGCAAGTGTAAAATATATATTTGTTTTGCTCCACTGCTGACTTTGCCTCGTCGGTCAAATAGTCAAACCAATTATTGGGATTATTGAACCAATCATTTTTGGGATCTCGCCACCAAAATTTTTCATCGTTTACTTCTACAAAAAACCAATCACTGTAACGTCTTAGTCGATCGATCATGTCTTCTTCAGTGACCATTTTGTATACATCATTGCTCAACATAAGACAAGAGGCAATAAATTTTCCGTTAGTAAATGAAACAAAGTAGTTTATTATTATGCGATCACTTTTTACAAACTCTTCTTTATTCATATTGATCTACTACTTGTTGCATCCGCTGATTAAAAACATTCACCTGTTTGTATAATAAATCGCGATTGTGTTCAATTATGTGTTGTACTTTTATGTAGTCACGTTGTATTTCGTCTTTGGAACGAGACAAAAACTTTACTATTTCGTTTGTTACTGTGATTAATCTATTGCCGTTGTTTAAAATTTTGTCGTAACTTTCGTCAATTACGCCATCAAATGTTTTATAGCCTAGACTGTGTAATAAATCCAAGCTGCCTGTTTGCCCCACAATAATGAACATTTGATTGTTGCTTATGGCGTTAAAAGTCTTTTCAGTTACAAAACTCATGTTAAAACTGTGCGCATTATTGACAAATTGTGTTTCGCCAATGATGGCCAAGTAACAAGATAAAAACAATGATCTAGACAACCCGCCAAGTTGGTGCGAGGAATCGATACTGATGGGAATATGTGGTTCACACAAATCAAACGTCGTTTGACAAAAGTCAAGTTGTTGTTGTGTAAACATTCGATTGATGCTAAAATCCAATGGACTGTATTTGCCTTCACGGCAACGATATGTTATCAGTGATTGATCCAACAAGTTATGTCTAATTAGAGTGCCCAATGTAAATCTACGATGTTGTGTGTCCTTGAGATTGAGAAAAGAATATTTATTGGGTTTATCAAGCGTTATTGGTTGTGGGCCAACATCTTTATTGACCCAAATCCGTGAAGCGCAAATGTCAAACACCGGGAAAAATTCAATATCAAACTTATGTGGAAAATATGAATCAACATTGACGTTGTGACTCAGCCCGGTCAAATACACCAATTTAAATCCCTGGCGGCCAATTATGTCGTTTAACTTTTCGATCCAATCTCGGTTGAATACCCCTTGCTCGACGGCATGAAACAGTATTACTAAAGTGTCAGGGCCAAGAGTATTTAAAAATGCCAACTCGGTATCGAAATGGTCGTGAATATTGTAGATACAATGTATAATGATATTGTATCTGCTGTTGAGTTTTAGATTTTGCAAATCGTTGCCAAATGGGTCGGCACGTTCGATATTTTGAACAGTAATTGACGCAGACATAGTAAATATTTATATAATGATAAACAACCTATACAACTATACACCGATTAGCAGAACCACAATTGAAGGCAAACGACATTACTGTTTGCCCGATGGCAGTAAAGTACCCAGTGTAACAACTATTCTAGATCGTACGGCTCCTGCAGAAAAACGGGAAGCATTACAAAAGTGGCGTGATGCCATTGGCCATGAACGTGCACAACAGATCACAACTGAAGCCGCCAATCGCGGTACTAGGATGCACAGTTATTTAGAAGCATACATTCTCAGTGATGACATGAAGCCCCTGCCCACCAATCCCTATGCACATCCTTCTTGGTTTATGGCCGCACAAGTTATACTTGAGGGCTTGTGCAATGTAGATGAATTTTGGGGCAGTGAAGTGCCTGTTTACTATTCGGGCTTGTATGCAGGTACTACGGATTGCGTGGGTGTATGGAAAGGTGCTCCTGCTATCCTGGATTTCAAGCAAAGCAACAAAGTCAAAAAGCGTGAACACATTGGCGACTACTTTATTCAACTGGCAGCCTACGCAGCAGCACACAATGACACACACGGCACCGAGATCGATACCGGTGTAATTTTGATGGCAGTTCAGCCAAAACAACTGCCAGATGGCACCTATTCCACGCCAGAATACCTGGAATTTGTTGTTGAAGGTGACGAGTTTAAGTATTGGACAGAAGAGTGGATGAAACGTGTGGAGATGTATTATCTTGTCAGCTAAATACTTAAATTATCGCAAGGTTTAAGTAAAACATGGCAATCCTACAAATTTCTCAAATCCAAATTCGACGTGGGTTACAACAAGATCTACCCCAATTGGCCAGCGCCGAAATGGGTTGGGGTCTTGATACTCGCAGACTGTTTATTGGTAATGGCACCCTGTCCGAAGGCGCTCCCACAGAAGGCATGACAGAAATAATGACGCAATACAGCAATGTGTTGCAGTTCAATAATCTATACACATTTGCTGGAACCGATTCGGGTTATACCAGCGTGACCGGGGTCAATGCACTCAGCCCTGTAACCAGAAGCATACAGAGTGCGTTAGATGACAATGTAACTGTAAAGGATTTTGGCGCAGTGGGCGACGGAGTCACTGATGACACCGCAGCCATAAACCGTGCCATACAACAAATTTACATCAGCACTTTGAATACAACACATGCCAATGTGCAACGAACCATCAAGATTCCAGCTGGAACCTACCTCACTACCAGTCCTTTGTTGATACCGCCCAACTGCACACTCAAAGGTGATGGCAAAAACAACAGCATTATAAACAACACAGGATCCAGTTACACATTTCAATCCTGTGACAGTTTGTTCCAATCGGGCGGGGCTCAAGGCACCAACGGAGCAGTTAATCCACAATTTATAACTGTTCAAGACATACAACTAAAAGGAACAACTTCAGCACCAGTGGTGTATCTAAACAATACAACCGATGCCATATTTGATCGCGTCACCATCAGCGGTGGTAGCTATTCGGCATCGTTGAATGGCACATCGAGCGTAATTAAATTTTTCAATAGCACCTTTACAGGATATGTGGTTGCGTCCCTCACCGTGGCAAGCACAGTCACTGGATTGGTGACACGCAACGATCGCTTTGACACTTACCAAAAAACACTCAGCGCCGGCACCAGCACAATCACCACATTGACTGGCGCAGGATATATAGATTATCAATTGTTTGATAGCAGTAATAACTATAGATTTGGGCGAGTAAACTACAATGTCAGCAACGGTGTTGCAACCTTTGACGAAAGCTTCAATGAGCCAGCAGTGGCACTTGGCGCAAACGTTTATATTTGGAGTGCCAATGCCAACGTCACATGTTCGGTAACTAACACCACCACAATCAAGTATCAAGTCAGGCAATTTAGTTATTAATACATGTTTCAATTACGAGCTGAGGATCGATTGAGATCCTGGCGTGAATTTCGAATACGATTAAATTCACTCACTATGGATTCTGCAATGGCCGAATTGTCACAATTTTGGTCTCGTGCCCCTTTCACGCCTTATCATCTTGAATCAAATCCCGAAACTTGGCCCGATCCCTGGACCTTGATTGAAGAAAATTATTACTGTGATATTGCAAAATGTTTGGGAATCATGTATACTGTAACACTTACGCAACACAAACAAGAGTTGACAGTAGACTATAGAGTTTACCAAGACTCAATTGGGCACGAATACAATTTAGCTTGGATCAATCAAGGGAAATATATACTTAATTTGATAGATGGTGAGGTTGTAAATATTGAACAGTTCGATAAAACATTAACATTAGTAAAACAGTATTCTGAGTCAGAATTGAGATTAGACAGTTATTAAAGAGGAATCAATGACAACAATTCAAGTAACAAAAAGAGACGGACGACGAGAGCCGCTGAATTTAGAAAAATTACACCAAGTGGTAATTTG
>Ga0214166_1000478_pt1 | contig 19980 bp, 20 predicted proteins | sample TroBogepilimnion_27_FD_153005 | JGI IMG/M metagenome (GOLD analysis project Ga0214166, IMG submission 153005) | Freshwater microbial communities from Trout Bog Lake, WI - Practice 18AUG2009 epilimnion v3 | ecosystem: Environmental > Aquatic > Freshwater > Lake > Epilimnion/Euphotic zone ...
TTTTACAATTTACAATAACATTTTTACCTTTATGTTTCAAGATAAAATCTACAATTTCCTTGGCTTGTTCCTTAGTAGGAGGTTGTGCCCATTCATCTGTTCCTATAATGGGAACATCCTTAACTATATCCCAAAAACTAATATGTAAATGAGGAAGTTCATTTAGAAATTCATTAGTGGTTTCGGTATATCCTGAATCAGGTTCACCTATTGCAATCCAAATTGCTTTGTCTGGATCAATATAATGGGACCAATCTTCTGCCTCCTTACGAGGAATATTAACAACTGTTGTCATATTTCATATCTTACTACAATGTTATCAAATGTGCAACATATTGTTTTATTTTTCTCTCTTGATAAATATTATCACCATGACAAGTGAAGCTCAATCCCATATTCAAAAATTCCTCTATAACCTATCTACTGGCAATTATGCCCATGCAGATAAAGAACTCAATAAAGTCGTTACCCAAAAAGTAAATGATCGCTACCAATCTGCCCTAGAGAAAATTCAAAATACATCTACGAAGACAAAATAATAGAAAATGTATTTATTGAATAAATAATCCTTATATGTTAGATGAATTAAAGCCTATTTTTGAACAAATTGATAAAAACATCTTCAATGAAGATACCCTTAAACAAGTATCTGCTATCATCGAAGCAAAAGTCAATGAAAAAACCGAAGCGCGTGTGCAACTAGCCGTTGAATCCGCCACTCAAACTCTTGATGAAGAAATGACAGAAAAGATGACTCATCTTGTCAAAACCATTAAAGAGAATATTGACAAAGACCATTTAGCTAAAATCAAATACGTAGTCGAACAACTCAATACTGATCATCTTGCTAAGCTTGTCACTCTTAAAGAGAATTATGATAATGTTCTAAAGAAAACAGCTCAAGAACATAAAATGGCACTTGTTGAAAGCGTTGATACTTTCCTTGAGAAATATATCGATAAGAATCTTCCAAAACAAGCAATCGAAGAAGCTGCTAAAAATAACCATGTTAAGAATCTTCTACAAGAAGCCCGTAAGGTTCTTGGTGTTGATGAAAAGTTTGTCAAAACTAATATCAAAGAAGCATTCATTGATGGTAAAAAACAAATGGATAAACTTATTCAAGAAAATGCTCAATTGAAGCAATCTAAGAATAAAGAAGAAGTTCAACGTTTCCTTACAGAAAAGACCGCTAATCTTCCTACTGAACTTGCTAAATTCCTTAAAAAAGGTTTTGAAAATAAACCACTAAATGTCGTTAAAGAAAATTTCGATTATATGGTCGAAATGTATGATGTCAGAGAGAAGAAAAAGAAAACAGCTCTTCTTAATGAATCTAAACCAATCGTTTCCAACGTTGATCGGTCCTCAATCTCCGGTGATGCACTAATAACTGAAAGTTCTTCTAAGAACAATTCCAGAACTTCTCCTCTAAATCCTTTAGAAGACATGTATCTAGACGTTCTTGCAAGAAAATAGTCAATAAACAATAAATATAAAATATATGGTAAATCCATCCTCATCCTACGTAGACAGTGCGCCCGGTTTCATTAACAAAGATCGTGGTCGCCAATTAATTAACAAGTGGAGTAAAATCCTCGAATTCACTGATAGCCAAACACCCGCAATTAAAGGCCATCAGAACAAACTAGCAACCGCTATCATTCTTGAAAACCAAGAACGCTCCCTTAAGGAAAACGGTTTCCTTCGTCAGCAAGTTCTTCAAGAAAATGGTATGGTCGCTGGTGGTGCCTTTAACGGTACTCCATTTGGCGGTGGTACTCCTGGTTCTGCTCCCTCAACTAACGGTCAATACGGTGGCGCTCTAAATGCTTCCGATTGGTATGCTCCTGGTGATGCTCGTCTTCCTAAGACTCTCATTCCTATGATTCGTCGTACATTCCCTGAGTTAATCTCTCATGAAATCGTCGGTGTTCAACCTATGAGCGGTCCTGTCGGTCTTGCCTTCGCCCTTCGTTATCAATACGATCAATCCCCTCTTGCATGTAGTCCTTATAATGATAAAGGCTGTACATTCGATCCTTCCAAGTTCAATCCTAACGGACATCCGTTTGATACTACTGGTCTAGGTTCTGGTGAAGCAGGTTATCAAAATCTATTCACTTCACACACAGGTATCACCGCTGCTGGTCTATCCGGTAATGCTGATTTCGCTGTTCCTGCAATGGATTCCGGTGTTGCTCAACTTCTAAGCCATTTTGAAGCAAGCAGCAATATTCCTACTATGTCTCTTAAAATCGAGAAAACCGCTGTTGAAGCAGGTACTCGTAAATTAGGAACTAGCTGGTCTATCGAACTAGAACAAGACCTTATGAATATGAACGGTATTGACATTGATGCAGAAATGACCAATGTTATGTCCTACGAAATTCAAGCCGAAATTGACCGTGAAATGATCATCCGTATGATCCAAGTAGCTCTCAATGCAGGTCTAAATACCGGTTATTCTATCTGGCGTCCACAACTTGCAGATGCTCGCTGGTTTGCAGAACGTGGTGTTGACTTCTATGCCAAAATCGTTGTAGAAGCTAACCGTATGGCTATTCGTAACCGTCGTGGTCCTGCTAACTTCATTGTTGCAACTCCAAAGGTTTGTACCATCCTTCAACTTCTACCTGAATTCCGTCCATTCGAAATCAGTTCCAATATCCAAGTTCACCCGAATGGTGTAGCTCGCGTTGGTTCCCTCGCCGGACAATTCAATATCTATCGTGATACTCGTTCTGAAGCACAATACCTAGCCGGTGCCCGTGCAACTCAAATCGAATATGCACTATTAGGATATAAAGGTTCAGAATTCTATGATACAGGTCTAGTTTATTGTCCATATATTCCAGTTCTTGTTCAGCGCACCATCAGTCCTCTTACCATGACACCAAATGTCGGTATGATGACACGCTACGGTGTGATCGATTCCCTATGGGGGGCATCGAACTTCTACCACATCATTATCGTTAAGGATATTGATCGTAATCACTATACTTCTAGCTTAAGTGTTCCTACCTCTAGCCTACCAGTATACTCTGTATCTATCTAATAGGTAAAGATAGTAAAAAAATCCACGGGAACCCGCTCAATTGAGCGGGTTTTCTTTTTTCCATATGAATGTCATTACACCTGAATCCCAGATTCTATCGTAATTAAGAGATTGCATAATATCCCATTCTTGTAAACCTTCTTGATTTATTTCGGGATACTTGATTGCAATTTTTTGTTTAGTATAATTGGAACGATGTTCTCTGACAAGGTAATTCGACTTATTTAAGTAATAATACTGAGGACGATAATTTTTATGTTCTAGTTTGAAATCTAGACTATGATAGATACCGCCGTCACTCCATCTACGATCTGCATAAGACACAATAGAAGATGGAGTATGTTCCTTTTTAAAATGAGATAGTAACTTAGATGCTCCTCCAATTACTGCTATATTTTGTTTGTTACAAAAACGGGATAATTCCCATTGAATAGCATTGTTATATCGAGGAACGCTGAAAGTCATTACTGATACTAATTCATCATTATGATATAACCCGTATTTAAATCTAGACTGATCTTCGCCTTGAATATGATTATAGTGTAAGAATTCGTTCTTGACATCATGTTCAATTTCTTTAATTATGCATTGTCTTGCATATATACGTCGAGCAGTTTTTCCTAATTTATGACTGATGATAGATTTACATATATCTGATTTAAATTTCCATTCATCTTCAAAAATATGAATCAATTTAATATTTTGTTTCAAGCAGTTATTGGTTTTATCTATATGATAGAATCTATCTTTTTCTCCTGCAATTTCAGAATGGAAGAATGTCCCATTATGTTCAATCGCAACATTATAATCAGGTAAAAAGAAGTCTAATTCTTGACCATCTAATATCTTTCGATCATTTTTGATGAAATTGACACCTAATGTATTTTGAAGAAAATCATTAATTTCTCTTTCTTGTCTGGAACCTTTACAAAAGGCACATGTATTACCTAGATTTTCATGAGAATATGCTAACTGTGAATTTTCTGCACCACAAATAGAACACGTATATTTTATATAACCATGACTTCCGGTGTATGATGTTTCGTCATAGATAAACATCTTACCGTGTTTAAGTTCACAACGTTGCCAGAATAAAGATGCAGGTGTGACGTTTCTTTTATAATTTCTTATACAGGTTTTACATGCTGTTCCGTTTTCTCTGTGATGACGCGGATATTGTTCATAGATACAATCATGTTCCTTACATCTGATTGTTAATTTATGGTCTTTCCCTTTATATACGGTCAAAGAATAATCATGTTTATTTCTATGTTCTTCTGGAATAGTAGAAAGATATTCTTCTAATGTGTACATTCCATGAGCGGTTTCTCCTGTTCTATTAATTACTTTGATATTACATTTCATTCGACCACATGCAGGACATCCGCTGTCCATTAAATGATACTTAACTTTTTGTTTAAATGTTCCATGGGTAGGACATTTCATTTCTATTAAACAATCATATCCAGTAAATTCTTCGGGTTGAACGTATTCATATTTATTATTATGTAAAGTATTAGCTTTTTCTAAGAAGGTTTCCCAGGAAATACGTTTAGCCTTTCCTGTTTCTTCCCAGCCACATTTACGACATCCGTGTTTTAAACGAGTATGATCGGAAGGAGTTCGTTTAAATTCCCCATGATTTTTACATATCATGGACATGGGGGTTTTCATGTTTACGTATGAAGAAATATCGTATTCATATCTATCTCCGTGTATTTCTCTGAATTTGGTAATTATGTCTGTTATTGAGGTTTTCTGTTTCATGGTGAAAGAACACCATAACCCATCGACACCACCTTTACAACTTATTATTTCTCTACTTTCCAATTATATCTACTATCATCTACTTCTTTTTTACCATCCCAAACCATTAAGCCTTTATCTCTTGCCCATCTATATAAAGTGGTATTAATTTCGATACTTCCTGTACATATTTCATCATCGTCACAATTGAGATAATGTGCATATGCTTTAACCATATCTTTTACAGTTGGTTCCCAATGGAACACTTTTACGATTGCTCCTGAATTAGATTGTAAAATATAGATATATTCTTTATCTCGTTTCCGTGCCATATGGTCATATCCGCACATGATGGCATTACAGAACCAAGCATAAATCCATTCCATGAAATTATTATATTCTTCAATTGTATTTTGGGATGGGTTTCCTTCCGTATTACACTTGAAAATTTTGGTTCCATATAATTCAATGAATACTCTAGTAAATTCTTTGGCCCATGTTTGGGCATCCATAGTGGAATGTAGATTTACTTCTTTTTCAATTTTATCTTTACCTATACTACAAGAGTTATTATTTTCCATGTTGTATACTACAACATGATCTTCCTTTGGTCAATTTATTATTTTGACAACAGGTATCTATATTGTGCTGCCATGGGTTTATCTATTAAACTTCCATAATAATCATGTAATTCTTCTTTAGAAGTTAATTGTTTTATTATTGTTATATTCTTATGATTGTATTTTACAGCAGAAATTTTAAATCCTTTTTCGATAAAAATATCAAAATTAGAATACCAAAAATTAAAAGCTTTTTCTGTTAATGCATCATCCGACATAACAAAATTGTATTTCTTCATAAGAAAATACATATAAAAATAATATATCAATCCTTTAATGCCATATTTCTTTCCATAAGAATTAACCATAACAGTTGTAATTCCATCTTTAATTTCCGATCCTGAATAAGTCGCAATTTTGGTATTATTTAGAACTAAACTATAAATTTTATTTTTAACACGCAGAGTAGAAGTATGAATATAAACACCGATCATCTCTTTCCCTGCACGAAATTCTCCGACCTTTTCGTAATTATTATACTTATTGAAATATTCGTTTTCGTCTCGATCCTCTATATCAATAGGATCAATCATTAAGGGCATTTCTAACAGAGTTATCAACTCATTAAACTTCATAATACTATTTATTATTATACATCAACCACAATATTATTAGCTTCTTTAATTTTCTGTTGAGCTTTTTGTTTATCTTCGGGAGAACCAAACATACTTGCGAAGATTTGATCCCTTGTTGCTAAAATGAAATTATTAGTAACGGGTCCGCCTTCTCCATTACCTAATTCAGGAACTTTATTTGCCATACCTTTTTCTTTAATATCTAAATCTCTTGTTTTTAACTCTTTAGCTTGATCCATTTTTCTCTTTTCGATAACCACACTAACCATGTTTTTAAATAGTTCTGATTGACTTTTAATCATAGCAGAATGGGCTTCAATATATTCAGCAGTTCCCACTTGATTAACAAGGTCTTTGGTTTGCTCTAAAACTTCTCCATTGGAATTAATTGTTTCCATAAGTTTTCCCATGACAAAATTATAAACATTTTCATCAGTTAAATCTTGAACAGGAACTTGTTTAACTTCTTTAATAGTTTCTTTAACAGTGCTTAGAGAAGCTAAAACATCATCTAAATCAGGTTGATCTTGGGCATTAATCATAAAAGTATTTAAGGATTATTTAAATTATTATCAATAAATAATAACATATGGAAAATCCTGAACTTGAGAAACTATACGAAAATTTAATTCAACCTGCTAGAAATCCCACTCAAATAATCAATCAATATACACAGAAAGCATATAGTACATTAGCCTCTGCACTATTATCAATTGAACAAATTTCAAATAGTTTAAGATCATTAAATGGAACAGAAAAAGTGCAAACCAAATTAGAAGAATATAAATCCGATATTACTGAAATTCAAACTGGACTAGAAACTTATATATTAAAATATTTTAAATAAATTTAGATAATAAAAAAGCCGGTCAAATTAATGACCGGCTTTTTTGTTTTTATTTATTAGAATATGTTATTAAGAGTAACACCTGTGCGATTAACCACAATGTCTGCAAGAATCATTTTGATGGTTCTTGTTGGTTGAACATAAACTGCAACATTGAGTAGACCTTGATCGATACTTTCCGAAGTGTTATTACGTTCATCACAAACAATATCAAAGCCATAAAGACCTGCATTATCTGTCATGAATTGAAGCACAGGAGATAGTTTATTCTTAACTCTTGTGCGAGTAATAACAGTATTGGGTTGACCAATAAACTCACGTAGATTTGCTTGAATGGAATTACCGAGCCATAGTAAGCCGCGACGAATGTAGTTTTCTTGTAAGGCACTTGGCTCTTTTTGAAGAGTTAATGTGTTATAAACAATGTAACCAGTATTAGGGAACTTAACAATAGGATTGAGTCCTACTTTAGCAATTAAATCAAGTTCACGTTGATTTGGATTGATGGCAGTATCAACAATATTAGCAAGAGCACCATTTTGAACACCAAGAGGAGCAGTCCACGGGAACAGATTTTGATCATTAGAAGCATATAATGCTGCTTTATAAGCAGAAGGACCGAACCAAGTATAAGAATCAGTATTAGCATCATATCCTTTGATCCAGTTAGCATGGCTTTCTGAATAATTAGAATCTGTACCAGAATAGAGATTACGAAGAGGTGCCCAAATGTTACGACTAAATGAAGTATATTGATCAGACACTAAACCAGTAGTGGGATCAATAGTTAAAGTTTTTTGACGATTAACCACTTTATAATCCTTACCATTTACAAATATTTGACGAAGAGGGTCTTGAATATGTAAATGTCCTACTCCACCATTTGCCTTACGTGTGTAACGAGCAAAAGTATCAAAGATATTATAGATAGTTTGCCATGCATCACCTAGAGGGGAACTCATTGAGGTTCCATCATAAGGAGATAGAGAACTAGTATCAACATAATAAGAATCATCATAGTTGTAGCAGATACTAGTATTGGTGATACATGCATCATTAGATACAGCTTGACGGGTTGCCCAAACAGTAGAAAGCCCATTATCGATAGTAATATCAATTGGATAATCAAGAGGATTCTCAACATTGGTTAAGGCACGTTGAAGTTTGGCAGGAAGATTACCAATATCCTTTTTCTGACAAAGAGTATATTGGGCATTACTGCAATTGCTATTGTATGCACCTAGACCGTAGAGACTGTCGCCATAGTTAGTTAATGCTGCTTGAGCATCGAAGTTGTTGAACACATCTCCTGTGCGAGCATTATACATTCTAACAGTCTTTTGAGGAATACCGGTAGAATCAGTCCAGCAATTATTCTGAGATAGATATGGATTAACTAATACTTGAAGATAGTTACTATTTGCAACAGAATTTTCGAGGAAGTAGGAGCGAGGAGGACCACCATACGGATCATTTAGCTTACGAGCAGCATTAAGAGAACCAGTATATTGTTCTAGTTTAATCTGATCAAGTTTATTGATAGTTTGTGTAAGTTGAGTAGGACGAAGTTTGAATAGGGTTACAATGAGGGAATCATTATAGTTAGGAGTACCGAAGTCAACTCCTCCCCCATTTTCAACAATATCAGAGATTGAACCACCTGCCCCATTGAAAGGAGAAGTAGTTTGGAAATTCCATCTTTCAGAAGGAACTGCTACCCAATTACCGGAAACACCGGGACAAGTTTGTTGATAATAACCTGCAACACCTGTAATCGAATTAAAATCAGTTGAAGGATTTACATTTAGATTATCATTAATTGCAAGATAATATCCACTAAAATCATCTAATTGAGCAGTCTTTGCCTTATTAATAACGATTAATCCGGCTTGAACATTGTTATTATTAATGTCAAGAGTAGGAGTTACGTTATCATAAACACCGCATTTCCAATTGAATTGTTCATTCTGTAAAAGACTATATTCAGTAGCATTAAGTGTTTGGCTAATAGGTTCACCAAGAACATAGAAGTTTGCATCATTTAATTGAGCATCGCCCGCAACAGGATAGAAGTGATAACGATCTTGCTCAGGAACTTGAAGATTAAGAGATGTAATAGTTTGGCAAGAAAGACCTGCTTCAACAGGAACACCGCAGAAAGAAATCAATAGATCAGTATTTGCCGTTTGCACCGCTGTAGTGACTACACTAAAAGACGAATTAGGTGTTAAAGAAGAAAGTGTGGTAATATTGGTCTGATAAGATGCAGCAATACCAGAACTTACAGGAAAATATTTAAGTACAGGAGCGCCTGCTAAAGAATATGTTCCGAATACATCGCCTGCACTCACATATAAACCACTAAGAGTTTGACCGGAAAGTAAACCGCTGGTAACATTGTAAGCGCGAGCAAAACTAGTATTAGTAAGATCAACGATAAGACGATTACCATCATTAGATAGATGACTTTGATCTTCATCCATATCTGCATAGATAGAAGATAAGGAAAAGCTAGTAACAACAGAATAAGAAGTGTTAAATCCGGTAGTGGTGGGACGAAGTTGAAAAACCTTAAGGTCTTCTTCAATTCCATCATGATTAACCACAAACTTAAATCCTGTTACAATAGAATCATACTGAATAGGATGATTATGAATATAAAGATTACCTGCATTTTCATTTTGAGAACTTAGCGAACATTCTAAATTGGCAGAACCATAGCAAATAGAAGGACTTACGAAATATGCATCGTAGAGCCAAGGAAAATTAACTTGGCAAGTATTTTCATCAATGTTACGGAAATAATCACAAGGATTAACTTCAACCGCAGAAACCCCGACAACAGGAAAAATTAGAGCATTGACAGAATCAGCATAACCGATACCTGCTCCTGAACCATAAGGCATACGAGTGAAAGTCACTGATGCATTAGAAGTATTAAGGATTTGTGTTATTGCATTATAGGTATATTTTTCAGCAGCGGTTTGAGGTAAACCGAACTGAGATTCAAAATCAGTAACACTGACAATTTGTGTAGGTTCATCGGAGATACCTTGAGAAGTGAAACCTGCAAAGAAGATATTTGTTCCGGTATTAGTTTGGGTTGTTCCAGAAACATCAATTTCTCTGATCGCGATTCCTGGTGAATTTAAAACTGTATTAAGACTTGTTGCCATGAATACTATTTATGTTTTTGGCAAGAAATCCTTGTTTACTAAATAAGTTTCATATTTAGTTGACTAAATTCAAAAGTGAAGGTTGATTCGGTTTCTTCTGCATCTCGCTTACTAATATTTATTCCTCCAATACCTGTTATAAATGCATCATAATAAATAAATTCTGCAACAGGTTCGTCATATTCGGATAAAGGGAAAATAGAAATTGTAGTAGAATAAGTTTTAATGCTGTTTTGAGAATTTCCTTCCATGGCAGAATTTTGTATATCTAACCATTTCCAAAGAATATAATAGTTATCATATTGATTATCGACCGTGAAGTTGCAATTGATTGGGGGATATTCGGGTCTGGCATTACCAGAAAACTTTAAGGTTTGTCCGCCATAATTATGTTTAATAGTTTCAATTTTAATATCAGGAATAACTGATCCCCAAACAGAGAACCGAAGTCGATCAATATTTCCTCCTTGACAAGGACGTTTTTCTTTTTTAAGAAAGGGTTGAAGGGCACACGGAACATCCATAACAAGAATAAATTTATCCTTACGGGAAACATTTATGACACTTTGTTGATCCGTATAATATCCAGGAGAAACCGGTTCAATAACACAATTATTGGCGATTTCGGGAACTGTTGGAGGAATATTAGCCATTTAAATATTTAACATGAAACTCTTTTAGAATTTCTTCATATTTTCTATCGAAAGAATCTCCAATGATATTCTTCTTTTTATAGTATTCCGAACCGCTATCTAAATCCATTTTACGAAGTTGTTGAGAAGCCGCACTTACTGCAACATTGGGTTCTTCTTCTAATCCAGAAATATTACCTGCTTCCATATCATCTAAAGTAATCGTGTATCTTTTGCCTGTATAAGTGGATATATGGTATTCGGTTTGTCCTGCTCTTTCAGACGAATCATTTTCATACATTTTTCCTTCTTGATTTAAGGCATCATTGATTCCTCTTGCAACATTCTTAAGAGTTTCTTTATTTAATTTATTAACTTCTATATTTGCGCCGTGAACTCTTATCCAATTCCAATTTTTAATTGCATATTCCCTTGCATCTTTATTTGATCCGTATGCAGTAAGGACAAGATCACTTGCCTTATTTTCAGGCATTTTAAAGAAGGTTACTAGGTATTTGATCATTGCATCTGCCGGATCATTTTCAATTTCTCCCCAAGAATCACCTACTTCATCTTTAATAGCTTCCACTATATCATCTTCTACATCGGATATAGTTTTTAGATCTAAGTTAATATTAAAGTAGCCAGCTAATTCTCCTTCGCATAGTTGTATAACATATGCTTCATGGTTCATGTCTCCTACATCTCCATCGGCATATTGAGCATTACCACTTTCATCGAACCAATATTCTCCTCTAATAGGAAGCGTTTCCAATTCAGGTTCTTCAGGTTCTTCAGGAATCTCTTCTGGTTCCTCTTGTTCGGCGGCTACTCGTTCCTTATTATAGAATAAGACTCTTTCTGCCATATCTTTGTCATATATTTTCCCACCATGTTGAGGAACACCGTTGGCATCTACAAAAGTATATTTTTCGTTTGGCAATTTCTTTAGAACTAAAGGAACTACGTTCTCTAATAAAGTATGTATGTAATTGTCAAATAATGAAAGCATTAAATTATTTACTGAATGAAACTCCATCCGCTATCGGCATAATTATTAGAATCGTTATAATTGAATAGTTCTCTACCTTTCTGATAAAACATTGGAGCAGGAGCACCACCAGACCTTGCATAATTAGTTAATCCATTATCTTGATTATAGAAAGATTGATTAGCAAGCTCTTGATTAGGATCAGATATTTTCGAAGGTTTACCGGTTTCATCATAATCTAAAACATTTAGATATTTCTCTGCAATATCTTTTTCTAGAATAATTAATGCCCAAATTACGGACATGATTCTATCATCGTGTTGGCCTTTTCTTGCTGCCCAAGTTCCATTTTCTTTGCGAACGAAAGTCTCAAACTCTTTGACAGTAGTAATATCATAAATGCTTACTGCTTGTAAATGTTCAACAAAGTATTTCATATTAGTAATACCTGTATATTTGGAATTACCATGACAGAAAATACCCATTTTCTGATATGCACCTCTTTTATCATTCTTCATTGTATATGTAATAATATTGTCATAATTATGGACTTGATATAATGCATCAATAACTTGACTACCTTCTTTATTACTTTCGATACATAAGAATGGTCTTCCCCATGAACGAGCTATTTGATTAAGTTTTTCTGCAAAGACATAAGGTTGTAACTTGTTGGTTGCGAAAGTGGCACAATGTTGAATATCAGTAAGATCAGTTATATCTAATACTTGAGCAACAGAATAATCTTGTCCGACCCCTTCGGCAGCATCAACACCAATGGAATAAATTCTATCTACTTTAGGTTCAATCCAAATTTGATAGTCTCCGCCATCATAGGTAAAATCAGGAATTTTACACATGCTTTTAAGTTTTTCAAGAACTGCTCCATTTAATGCAGACGAACCATCTTCAAGGAAATGTAGATCAAATTCTTGATTCCACATATTCATATCATAGGCAATCGCTTCTAACTGTTCTTTCTTCCATGCTTCATCTCTTCCTGGTATTTGATGCCAGTATATTTTAATAAATTCCCAATTAGATTTCTTCTTTTCTGCATTTGAGAAAATTTCGTAGTATTTATTCTCTGTTCCTTTAGGAGTTTGGTGGCCTATTATTCCATTATACAAAACAGAATGGTGCCAATCATGAGGATCATCTATATCTAGATTATTGAGGGAGAAATCATATACTTCTTCAATTCCATCATTTTCAATGGTTTTAATTTTTTCCCATCTGATTCCTGGCTGACTAATTTCATTAATAAGAGGATCAGAAAAATCCCCAATTAGTTCCTTGAATTCAAGTAATGCCTTTTGTGATATAGGTTTTTCGGTGTACATCGCAGTTCTAAGTGTCCACGGAACATCATTTTTTCTAACTCTTTTAAAATCTGAACGTATTAAATCTTTAATAAAAGGAACAGTATTAGAGGTATTATATGTAGGAGCGTTCAGTACGTTAGCATATATTTTCTGCTTTCTTTCGAAACGAAATCCTATTTGTTCGAAAAATAATTTAGAAAAATGGGTGTTCATTTCTAATCTGTGACCTAAACTAGCGACTTTACATCTTTCTGTAGGAGGGGTTAGATAACTATGATACATGGTCAAAATTCCGTAGTTTAAAAGAATAATTCGTATTTGATCTACTAAAACTTTGTTAGAAGAAATAAATGTTACGGTCCCTTTATTGGCTGAACCATCTCCGTCAAACATTCCTTGTAACATTGCTGAAGTATTATCTTTATTCATGCAGAGAAGATTACTTGGAATAATTTTTCTTTTTGCAGTTCTTGTTAAATCAAATCCAACATATTGAAACAATTCAATTAGTACTTTGGACGATAATGCATAATGTAATCCATCTTTACTTAGGCTATATTTTATACCTAATTTTCCTAAAATATCCGTAATATTATCGCCACAAGTAATAGTTATTGTTCCTGCGATAAGTTCACCATTTTTATTAAATTTTCTATATGCACTTCCTTCTGCGATATATAATCCGAATAGATATGCTAAATCTGGAGTAATTTCTTTAAACGAATAATTATGTGTTAATCTTTTCTTAACGGTTGGCACAAATCCTGATAGATCATGATAATTTCCCCATAAGTTCATGCCATATCTTACTGATATATAATCATCTGAATTAAGTTCCTGTGCTTCCCACCATCCATATTTTCCTCCTTTACATGCAAATAATTTATGAGTTTTAGAACACCTTAAGGAAGTGGATTGGGATACAATCTTTAAGATTTCTGCTTTACCATTATTAAAAAATAAAGTTCCTTCATTTTCTTTCGGTTTTTTTCCTAAAACTTTATAAGGAGCAATATCATATAGTCCATCTTCGTTTTGCGGCGAAAATTCTTTAATTTGTTTTATTCCGTTATCAGTATAAACATATGTATCACCTGTTACACAGGAAACTATGACCAACTTGGATTTTTTGGAAGAACTAAGAGTAGGAATAATAGATTTAAAGAAATCGTCAGCAATTTCTTTACGAACGTGAGCAAACTCATCAATAAAAAGTAGGTTGACAGATTTACCGCGAATAGCATCAGCAGAAGTAGTTGATACGAAAATTTTAGAACCGTTGGTTAACTTGATTTGTTCTTTGGTGAAATCCCAAACCCCTGCTTTAATGAAATTAGGAATTTCTTCGTATGCTAATTTAATACGTTCAAGGATTTCTTTTGCTTGGTCTTCTTTATTGGCAAGAATAGCAATATTGAAATCACTGGTGAATAATGCATACCATAAACACACAACGGTCATCAATGTTGAATTTCTAGTAGGTATCATTGTTCTACCACAAAGAAATATATGATCCTGGTGGGCAACCGTAATACATCTCATAGGAACAGACTGAATAGCCTTTATTTGTTCTATATAAATATATTCTCCTTCTTTTCCTTGATGTTTCAGGGGAATGCGATGATAAGCACTTTCTCGGTCTAGAAATATTTCTTTAGTATTTTTAACAGAACCCTCTATTTTATTATATTGTTCTAGGGAAGATTGGGTGAACCAATCATGTTCGGCATCTGCTACTATTTTTTCACCGTTGCTAAATTCTATTTCATATGCTTCCGTTTCATATGCTATTTCATGAGCTTTAGTTACTTTTGTAGGATTTCCGTACCAATCTAAAACTTCATCACCCTCTTGTATTTCCCCCATAGTAATCCATCCCGTAGGAGTTGGAACAGGAGTATCTAATGCTAATCGTTTTCCTACTTGCCGTGATGCACATATAACAGTTCTTCTATTGTTTGCTATTTTCAATATTGCTTCTTTTTGAGGTTGATAGAGTTTAATTTTCTGTCTGCCTTCATCAAGATTGACAATGTAGAAATAATTTTCTGCAAAATAGATAACATCTTCCTTACATTTACGTAATTCTTCTAAATCTTCTGCGGTGTATTGTATTTCAACATTAATAGGAAGATTCTCATTATTGTTTAAATATTTGTCTGCTCTTTTCTTTGCCACGATAGGAATATTTACAAAATAACTAATAATCACAAAAATGTTTTGTTTGTAATAAATAATGTTATATGGAAAACGACCTAGTTTCACTTTACGAAAATAATTATCTTAAACCACAAGCTGCTGCTTTGATTGTGGAAAAAAAAAGAGCCCCTAAATCTAAACAGCAAGCACCAATGTCCGAGGAAGAGCAAGCACCAATGTCCGAGGAAGAAATCGGCGCAACCCTTTATGACTCTCATGACCGTTCTTCTTTCAACAATGCATTTAAAGCATTTATGGAAGAATTCGATATGGGTGAAAATGCATTCAGTGACGATCATGAAGGTGGAGAAGATGATACTTTTGAATTCTCTGATACAGAAGAAGAAAAAGATTCTTACACTCTAGATGAACTTCGTTCCATGACTCTTGGAGAAATTGCTGATCTTCTTGCAGGTGGCACTGATGAAGATGGCGAAGAAGATTTCGACTTTGGTGGAGAAGATTCCGTTCCTACTGAGTCTTATGCTCATGAGGGCGGTGGTAAACATCTAGGTAACACCCTAACCCGTGATGGTAAACCAAGTAAGCAAGCTCAAACTACCCGTGTGAAACCAAATGGTGATGCTGATTTCTCTAAACAGAAAACCGGTTTTGAACCAGAAGATACTGAAGGTTCTGAAGGTTCTCATTTAGGTAATACACTAACCCGTGATGGTAAGCCAAGTAAGCAAGCTGCTACCACTCGCGTAAAAGGTAATGGTGATGCAGATTTCTCTAAACAGAAAACCGGTTTCGGTAAAAAAGAAGGCGAACGCCTCTTTTAATTGAAACAAAATAATTAAACGAAAAAAGCGACAATGTAAAAGTTGTCGCTTTTTTATTTTAATAACATAAATAGTTTTTATGCTTTATTATGTTCCTGCTACTGTAGACAAATCCACCTGTATTGGTAATAGTTTATCAACTATAAATTTTGGATTTTCTTCTCTTGATACCAATCTTCAAGCATTATCTGCATGGACAGTTAGTAGTGTTAATTTCCTAAGTGCAACTATGATTTCAGTAAGTGCTACCTTACAAAACGAAATTCAGTATCTTAGTTCTACTATGATTTCTGTTAGTTCTACTTTACAAACAGAAATCAATTATCTTAGTTCTAATATTGTTTCAGTTAGTGCTAATCTACAAGGACAAATCAATTTAGTTAATACTGAGATTAATTATCTAAGTGCAAACATTGTTAATAGTCCTTATACGATCTATCATGAACCTTCGGGGGGAATCACTTGGGACATTTCTAAAACAGGAAGAAATGCTAATTTAACACTTTCTTCTAATTGTTATATGCGAAATCCCTTGAATATGATTGCGGGACAACAAGGAAATATTTCAATTATATCTAGTGGAACAAGTGCATATTCTATTACTGCCTTTGGTAATAATTGGATTTTCTCTAATAATACTTCTGCAATGAAAGCCGTACCAAATGCAAGAAATCTTATCCGTTATTATTATGACGGAGCAGCGGTGCTTAGTCAGATGCTTCAGTTTTAATTGATCTATAAGTCGCAATATACTTCCTGGCTGCATCATATGCAGAACCGATTAAACCATCAATACTAAGTTTCTTTGCAGCAATATCTCGATTATTGAGATGTAATCGAGTAACAATGATTGGTGTTGTAATCAGTCTATAATGTTCTTCTTTAAAATTGACTAGAACAAAACATTCTTCGGAAATGGGATGTTTATTAGGTCCAAGTGTTTGATATTGTTTATCAAATATTTCTTTTTTCTTTTCATCATAAAAAGAGATAAACATGAATTTATCTTCGTCTCTAAAAACTAAGCCATTGATTATAGGATATTCTTCCATTTTACTTTTCTTTTAATTTTAGACTTTTAATTAGCCGAAACGGATCGAGACAAGACTTTGCACATTTAGGACAAATAACATAATGTTTATGAGTTACATTATAATACTGATAAAATCTACCATGACATTTCTTACAAGATGTATTAGGATGCTTTGTAAGAGGTAATTGATGAGGATCGTCTAATTCGGTTAAGGAATCATAAATCTCTCCTGAAAATAATGAAAAATATAGCATGTTAAGTAAATTCGATTTCTAGAATACGATCAATAAATTTAGAAGGTTTTTCAGGAATAGTTGTAGCACAAATCTGAAGCATCAAAGGTAACATATCTTTCTTGTTAGTCAAGGTTTTAAACCTATAATCTAAGTAAAGAATCCCTTCATCAGGATATTCATCATATGCAAAAGGATAAGGCAATTTAAATGATATAATTTTCTTGGTATTTTCAATGACTAATTCAAAGAAGAAATTATTAGTAACTATATGGTTCTGAATAAGAAGGAATTTACCTGTTTTAATTTCTTCTTCTCCAATACGTAGAGTTATATTCTTCTGGAAGTACTTAGGAAATATCTTTTCAAAACCATCAATTTGTAACATTTGAATTATTTAGAAAGAATAATAATCAATTCAATATGGTTTATTTTCTTTTAAAGTATTTTTTAATACGATCAACAAAAGGTTTAAATTTATCTGCTGCTCTTTGAAAGATATTCTTTTTAACTTCGGGAGTTACATTAGGGGAATATGCTTTGGTTTCATCACCGACATATCCCATAAATTTAAGCTTATCATCTTGAGACATTCCTATAATATATTCATAGAAATATTCTTTGAATCCTTCTATTCCTTCTGGAGTAGAAACATCCCAGATTTGTTTAATAGTTACTTGTTCTGCACCAAAGACCCGATAATCTTGGCGAAACATGTCCCAAACAACACAAAGATTATATTGTTTATAGTTATATCCCATTCCAATACCTTTAGGTGCTCGGAAATTTAATACTTGATGACCAAAATCACTATTTAGTAATTCATAATTCGTGGTTCCAAATAAACCACGAATGTCGGACCATCCCATCTTTTTATGACGGCGAACAAAACTTAACTCAACTACTTGTCTTCCTAATGTTACTTGTAATTGGGCATTGCTCACCCAATTATTTATTACTCTCCTAGAAGAATCTGATCAGTAATGTCTTGTTTCATTTCTTCTTCAGTGCCATCATATTCCATAACTGCCATAACTGCATCTTCTTTAACAAAATGAGTTTTATAACCATCTACGGTTCGATGGGCAGGTTGACCTACTTGTTTAACAAATAAAACACGGGTTCCCACTAATGCATATTTCGTTTCTGGTCCACAAAGAAGAATTTCTCCCAGAGAATAGATTCCTTTTGCACTAGAAGTAGGAAGATAAAGCCCATTCTTTACAACTTGATTAGTATCAGGTTCATCTAGAAGTCTAACCCATAGAGTGTCTTTATAAAGTTGTGTAATTTTCCAATCTTTTAGATCGATGTTATGATTAACAATACGTTCTGTTCTGGTTTGGCTTTTTGCTACTACTGCTTCGATTAAACGTTCCTGGGCATTATTTTGTTCCATGTTGCATTTACTTAATACTCTTATTCTTTATTATCTAGTTTCTTGTAAATCTTTTCTTCGTCTTGATATGATTTTAAAACATCTGGAAATATTTCTATTGCTGCTTCTAATTCTCTTTTAGAGATTTCCATATTTTGACAAAGCTGATTAATAATTGGTGTTTCTAAATTAACTTTTACTTTATCCTTCTTAGGCATTAACCATTCCAACCTTTTCCATTTATTCTTTGGAAAGACTAATCGAAGAAAATCAACGAATTGTTGAGGTTCTAATACTGAATGATAAACATTGGTTGTGCCATTGATCAATTGACAAAAGGAAGGATTCTGATAAGAAATAATCTTATTAATTAAGAATGGATTAGGATCATCGCCGGGAAGAAGTCTTTCATTCTTTTTGGTGAAGAGAATATCATTTACAATATCAAAGGGTGTTTTCATTATTAACAGTTCTAAATGTTTCAATTAAATTATAGAAACTTTCCTCAATGGACTTAACCAAATCTGTTGGTAAACGATCTTCTGGAAATACTACTTGGAAACTATATGTTCCATTATTAACCAAATCATACATGGGTTTACCGAATACACAAGCATTTACTAATTTTTGTTGAACGATTAAAGAATCTTCAGTTTCTTTATAAGAAAAATGATATTGGATAGAGTTATAACCGTGGTTAAAATGATTCTTTCCAACCCAATTATCTAATTCATTTAATAGTCTATCAAAAAACCATAATTTAAACAGATGTCCTGCATCCTTATTAATATACGGAATTTCAATATACAAAATAGTGTTGGTTTCTTGTATATCGATTAATATATTTCCTTGGTAAGAATAATCCTTACCAAAATAAGAGGTAAGAGGAAACTGATAATTACTTTGTGAACCGTTATCTTTATTATCTACAATCATATGCTTTTATTATAATCTTTATAATCAACTAGAAATTCTTTTGCTAATTTATGCCAAAGAGGATCGTTTTGAAATTCTCCTAATCCATGATGAATACCAAAGATAGGATAAACACCAATGGTTAAGCCTTTTTTTATTGCTTCTGCACATGCTGACATATCATAGTGATGAAAGGTATATTTCTCATTAAATGTAACTTCTTTTTCTCTAATAGATTTACCTTTGAAACTGATAAAAACGCCATCAACGAATACAACAGGAGCAGGAGTTGGCCCGAAATAAGATGAATTGATATATGGGAAAGGAAATCCCCCTATATCTTTAGGAATAGCATGGGAAAGAAAACCGCGTCCATCTTCTCTTTTATTCATACATAAATGCCATGCAGGAGTAGAAGCATTAGTATAGTTCTGACTTGCTGCTCCTGCAATACCAACAATATCAAA
>Ga0214166_1000481_pt1 | contig 19951 bp, 19 predicted proteins | sample TroBogepilimnion_27_FD_153005 | JGI IMG/M metagenome (GOLD analysis project Ga0214166, IMG submission 153005) | Freshwater microbial communities from Trout Bog Lake, WI - Practice 18AUG2009 epilimnion v3 | ecosystem: Environmental > Aquatic > Freshwater > Lake > Epilimnion/Euphotic zone ...
TGTCGGTCTTGGTTTCAATGATCCAGGCGCACCAACAATTGCTGCTCTTAAATTAAACAAGAAGTATGCAGATGCAGGTCTTGGTCTTGCTTGGAAAGGTTTAGAAGCTGACTTATTCGCACAACGTGGCGATATTACAAGTTCAGCAACTCAAGTAACAGGTTATACAGTAGGCTATTCCTACAAGTTCTAATCTGAGTCACACCCACAAACAACTAACCCCTCACTTCGGTGCAGGGGTTTTTTTATTTTTTTATGATTGGCAATGTTGATTTTTACTTTTATTTATATAAAATATAGGGCATGAAGAAACTATTAACAATTATATTATTAGCCTTAGGGGCAACAATTACTAACGCGCAAACATCCAGTACTGTTCCAGTAACAGGCGATGTTACAGTTGGTTTTGAATCCAAGTTCTTTCTTGAAGGCGTGAACGCACCTGGTAGCAACTTTATTGCAGCAGCTGCTAACGTTGACGTAGACGGAATTTTAATCGGGGTAAAAACCTGGACAACATATGACAGTCAAACAGTAATGCTTGCAAAGCCTACTTTAACACAATCTGGTCTTAAGTACACGATTGGTAAAGTCGGCTATGTATTCACATCTGATTTTGCTAAACTTACATTAGGAGCAGATTTCGTTCATACTGCAGCAGTAATTTCATTACCTGGTGCACAAAACGATACGCTACCGTTTGTACGTTTAGACGGTAAACTAACAAATTACGTTATTTGGAATGTACGTACTTTATTTGATTCTAAGAACCGCAACAACAGTTATGAAGGCAATCTCAGCACTCCAATTCCAGTAGCTGGTGCACTTAAAGTAGTACCAACAGTTGGTTTAGGTTGTAACAACCCTGGTTCTGCTACAATTCCTCAGTTCTATGCTGATAAGAAGTATGCACAAGCCGGGCTTGGTTTAGTTTATGGAACAAAGGAAGTAACTGCTTCATTGCTTGGTGGGGTACATCGTACAGATATTACATCAACAAAAGGTCAAGTAACTTACTACACAGTTTCTTTATCTCACAAATTCTAATTAGAAGTTAATTAACTATCAAATCCCTTGCTTGGCGAGGGATTTTTTTTGTGTTCAGAGATATGAAACTGTAACGCTCTATTAAGTTTATGGGCAAACTTATCAGCATCAATACCTGATTTTTCTTGTAAAGCGATTTCTGCTTTAAGGGCTTTAATAAACCCTTCTGATAAATTAAAATTACGAGGGTAGAACAGTCTTTTTTCCTGTTTAATCATTCCGTATTGTTCCATCAACTCTTGAAACTTCATATTATTATTTATACTTATGTATGTACTGTGTTTAAACAAGAAAAATCCAAGGATTATACTTGATAAAGTAAAAATATGGTATAACATAGTACCTGTAACCAATACATACTATGTCAAAAGAAGAGTTTATTAAATTACAACTAGTTATATCTGCTTTAGAAAAAACTATTGAAGATCAAGAAAAGATTGATGAAATCCTTGATCTCTTAAGTAGCAATACTGTAGCTGTTGATGAAGCAGCACAAACAGAAGAAGCAGTTGATGCTTCTGAAGAAACTGGTAACGATGAAGAGAGGGAGCCAAAGCCAAAACAGCAATATGTTATGCTCGTATCTGACACTAACAAGATCATTACTAAGGATTTAGTAGGTTGGGTATTACAGATTCCAGAAGATGATGATGTAGCTACTGTTATTGACTCTATTAAGAACGGAGCTTATAACTTTAATGCTTCTAAGAAGGGCCAAAAGTATCCAGTATCATCTATTGGTCAAGCTATTGCTAATGTACCTAACAAGTTCTTTAAGACAAACAATCTTAAGATTAAGACTAAAGAACCTGTTCAGATTATCACTACCAATAACGTATTACCACGGTCTTAAACACCCAGTGCTTTAACGCGTGGTCCTGAAACATTAGAACCAGGACCATTCGGGAAATTAGTTGGTAAACCGTCTGAACCCACTACAAACAGTGAAGGTGGTGGTATACCAACTACTGATTCTCTACCGTCAAAACGTGCTTCAGAACCAATAGCGGTACCATCTTTGACACCTATTGTTTCAGCTGCGTATTTATTAAACTCATTAGGACCTGGTACCAATACACCTTCAATTGCAGGCTTGTTCTTAAGAGTTAAAGGTATATTCTTAAATACGTGAGAGTGTGGTTGTGCGATTTGTAAGATACCAGAACCTAAACCGTTAAGACTTGCTGTACTACCTACTGTTATTGCTACTACAGCTGTGTTGCCCGTATTAGCAAGATTACCGCTAATGACTGATAGGTTTAATGTTCCGATTATATCAGTTTGTCTTATGTTCCAACCAGAAGAAGGTAAGCCGGGTATGCCGGCTGGGTTAGTTACAGGCCCTGTAGCAACAATTTGAGTGTTTTCAGTTACCTGGTATTCTACCGGTGCAGTTACATGGTTTACGAACAATTCACCTTCTACATATGCACCACCACCGATAATAACGTTCTTTGAAACGCCTAAAGTACTATCTACAACTACTTGTTTACTAATATTACTCTTTAATACAAGTGCGTCCCCCGAAATGTTTACTAAACTGCCGTTAATAGCTACTTGACCACCAGCAGCACCGACATTAATTTGATCGCCTCTTACATCTACGATACCACCTACCATTTTTACGTTACCTGTAGTTTGTAACCCGATACCACCCGCTCCGGACTGCACCTTAAATCTGCTCATTGCAAATATATCTAAGTTACCACCGGGCATATCCGGTACATACAATTCACTATAACGATTAAATGCTTCTGTAATAGGCTGAAAATAACCAGCAAGTATGTTTGGTGAAACACTGGTTACTACATTAAAAGGATTGAGTAAATCTGGTCCAAATGCATAGGAAGGAGCAGTGTTTTGTTGTAACCCAACAGTCATTACTTTATGTTTAGTAATAAACTCAAAACTATTACCACCAAACCCCATCTGTTTTTCTTGATTTGTAAGAACATCTGTAGAGCTTAATAACATGTTGCTAAGCATATTTGGATCAGTTACATTACCAAGTCCGTTGTATGTATTAGCCCATGAAGCTAAAGCATCAAAGTTAAAGTTACCTACCTTTAAATAATGATCGCCCTGTACAATATAATCATTGTCTCTACCTACGTACAAACTGTTATTTCCGTTAATAGTCTCAAACTTATCTGCTAATGTTAATGACTGATAGTTCTTAGGATTAAATAAAGCAGTATAATGATTATTAAGTTCATAATAACCGCCGTTAAAGTGAGTTACTTTATAAGACTCTCTATCAGTAGTGTTAATAATTTCTATAGCTGCACCGCGTTGGTTAACAACCATTTTATTACGGTAAATAGAATTGTCTGAAGTTACATTAGTACTCTTATTTTCGTAAACACCAGGATAATCAGGATAAGAACCGTCTCCTGATTTAAATATGCTTTTAATATCTTCTTGTCCGAAAGCTGCACCAAAATAAACTGGATACATCGGCATACCATCTCTAAAAAATACCCATACATGTGCACCTACATTGGGTACTGAAAATATGCCTTTAGCTGAGTTAGAATAGGTAGCTGGTTTATAGGTGCTCGCATTAGGGTTAACATGTAAGCTGTTTATTTTAGCGGTGTTACCAAAAGCATCGCTTACCGGGTGAGATTCATATAAAGCGCCTGGCTTGCCGCCTTTGTTCTCAGGATCTATATTAGTAGCTGAAGAAGTGCTTGTATAATTTGTACCAGGTTGACCGTAAAACAAAGGTGCATCTGAAACTGAGTTGGTATCTGAAGCAGCATTATAATACCCAGCAGTTGAACCACCTACAATAGGGCTGGAAAACTCTGCCCATGGTAAGTCGTTTCGTAATTGAGGTAAAATTGCACTTATATTTTCTCCGTTTGGAGAGCCTGGAAAGGCAAACGTTTGATCTTGTTTTAACTGATTCCATTTACTGTACACATTAGTAGATACATGCGGTACCCATACCTTAACACGCCCTCTATGCTCAGGATCGTTGTTTTGTACTACTATACCCAAATAAATGCTATTGTATTTTTCTATCATGGTTTACCGAATGTGTTAAGTGACATAACAGGTGTTACTCCTTGGTTATTAGGATTACCACCAGCTATCACCACTGTATTGTTACTTAGAGAGGTTAGCGAAGTTGCACTCTGTTTAGTTAAGGCTGCCATGACTCCGTTCTGTGTAACTACCTGATTAATATTCTGTATACTTGCAGCGGTGTTAACTATGTTTAAACCACCGGTTAATGTAGATGCACTGCTTGCAAGTGCATTAGCTGCAGCTTGACCAGCTGCAAATGTACTTTGTGCTGTACTTAATGCAGCTTTTAATGGGGTAGCAGCGGATTGTATATTACCAATAATGTTACTTACTGCAGGCATATTAGGTGCATAAGCCCCTACCAACTTACTAACTGAAGGTATGGTAATCTTAGGTACAATGTTTTGTATCTTTACTAATGCTGTGGAGAGCATACGACCCGGAGCTTGTACAACACTACCTAATTTGTTTACAGTAGATGATATACCTTCAATATTATATGTATGGCTCCAATTTGCAGGAGTAACTAAATTACCAGTTAAGTTTGTTGAGAACGGTAATTTGTTCTTTAATACACCAGCTTGACCAGCAATAGAGTTTTGTATTGAAGAGGAAACTCTTTTAAATGCCCCTACTTGCTGTAAGAATGTATTTTTAGTAGCACCTAAACCGGCTGGAGTAAACTGATTAAACTTGGTTAATACACTTGAATTTAAACCGTTAATTACTCCTAACAATCTATTAGGTATTTTAGGTGTTATGGCAGTACTTGTAGCATCGCAACCAAATGTGAGGGCAGTAGGATCGTTTTCTGAAGGAGCATAGCTTAAATACCCTACCGAATCAGAATAGTTTTGATATACACTTGGTGTATCTGCACTTAATTGAGCAGTAACTTCTGGGTGAGAGTAAAACATCGCATTATCCCACCACCCGTTAAATGTTTGCGGGTCTAATGCAGAAAGAGGTAACGGTAAATTAAATACCGGATTTGGAGCGTATAACGATAAACACGGGTCGTTTAAGTGGTTATAGAAGTCTACTTTTGAACCAATCGGGTTAGATGAAAAGTTAGTAGTGTACTCGGCCTTAGCAACATTTTGTTCGTTTTCCCGGCCTGGGGTAGTATAACCAGGCAATAATGTTAAGGAGTTGTAATAATCAAATGATTTTACGTAGTTCATTTTACAGTTGATAATACGCCAATGTTATCATTAGCATGCATCCTTAATGCAGTTATTTGATTGGTATAATCTGTTTCAGTAAAGTGATGTACAACATTATATGTTAACCACTGTCCTAATAGTTTATTAGCAAATTCATCCGCAACAAACCCACTACCTTTACGTATACCTATAAAAGTACCTGCTTCTCTCATTGTTGTACCTAATACTTTAAAGCTTACAGAAGTGTTATAGTATAAAGCAGATGTTAACAACATGTTTCTACCTTCTGCTAACTGACTTTGTTTGTCTGGACTATAAGAATAAACATTCTTAACAGCTAATGTATCTGTTTTAGTTTTATTTAATGTCAGTAAAGTATCTGGTTTAGCATACAGTTTCATCTTATTTGAATAGTTATTATTGATATAAGATTTTACATTTTGTATGTCGTTGTTTTTAAAGTCTACGCTAAACGTTTTATCTTTAAGATTGTTACTGTAACAAGGGGTTGTTACCATCTCTTGCATACTATCTATAGTAGACATATCAACAAAGTTTATGTTTTGTATAGAGCTTATTGTAGGGTCATTAAAATTAGTGTTCGCTATGCCTGAGCTGTAAGGAGATTGAGGTAAACTAAACAAATACTCATTCTCTTCGCTACCTATTTGTTCTGTCAATACCATCACCTCTCTTTGTAGACTACCAGCAGTAGGTACAGACAAATTAAGTCCAATTGAGCCGGCGTTAATAGCTTGATTAAATAAATTACTATATGAGAAGAGTTTCCACTTATTTGTAAAACGAGTACGAGTAAGTACGCACGGATCAGCGCCCCCATCTGCACCTATTTGAGCACTTACATGCTTCTTCATTAAATAGTTTAAACTATCTGAAGCAGTATAATTTGCAGGTGCAGTATAGGATATTTTACTTGAACCTACATCCCAATTACTATCAAATACAGGGGGTAGGTAATTAGTTAAAGCATCTATTAATAAATTTTTTATCGCTGTACCGGTTGGTACTAATTTTTGTGCATCAGTAGCATCAGCAGGTGATATACCACCAGATAAAAGCTTATTAGTTGACCATGCTAAATTTGTTTCAGCAAGTATTTGTTGTTCGTATTCCCACAAATAGAGTTTTAATTGTTTTTGTTTAGAAGAATCTCCAGGTATATCTTCTCTATCATATACTACAAATTTATAAGACATACCCCATACATCATAGTCTACTTGAATACCGCTTTCTTTTAAATCGGTATCTTCTATTAGTTTTATTACTATATAAACAATATCTCTACCGTCATTACGAAACTTATAATACTGATTAGAGGTAGCGCCTGCAATTATTTTTTGTTCAAATACATTATCTGGGTTTCTAATTACAAGACTCGCTCTTTTGTACCAATCTCTACTGTCTTCTTCTATATCTAAAGATACAAGCGCAGCTAAATTCAACTGAAACGTATTACCTTGTAAGTTATCAAACACAATATCAATTTGATATTTTTGCCGATTGTATACTTTGGTATTTGTTTCAAGAGGGGGTATATTATTAACTGCTAAGTTAGAATACGTCATTAGTTTTGGTTAATTTGCTGTAATACTCCAGATACGTAAGTCGGAGTTAATACTTTTAATACGGTACCTGCTTTAGGAAATTGTATAGGGTTTTGTATGTTATTTGTACTACATATAAGCCACCATAAGTTTGGTGTATTGTAACATTTCTGCGAAATAAGTGTCCACGGCATATAATCAGTGGTAACAGTAAACGTTGTATACGTGCTTGCATCTATATTATCAGGCATATTAACTGTGCCGATTAAATTGTAAAAATAATTATTGCTCGTACCGTATACATTTTCTCTATATACTTTAAACAGATTCTCTAAGTTTAGCTGACTAAGAGTTGCTAAATTAGATATATTATTTTGTTTTTGTCCGTCTAAGTCCATAAATTATCCTGTTGATGTAGATTTTTCTATAACTGTTATTTTGTTGTTAACAGAAGCATCGTTAATATAATAGAAAAGATTTCTTGAATTCATGATTAAACATTGAATATCAATTGTTACTAAATACGCTTCTGGTATAATTTTTACACTACTATTATTACCCGCATAAGTAGGTACAATTTCCCCAGTAGTTATATCTACCATGCGAGTGGTACCTACATTTGCTACTTGTACAGAACTTATTACTGCAGCTGGAAAATACTTAAAGTTAGGTACTTCAACACTATACAAGCTTGGTGGGTCCATTAAGTTTAAGGACCGTCTATTTGGTAGATTTTGATAACTTAATGTAAACAAAAAGTCCCAATTCTTTTTAATATCTGCTACATTTTCAGTATTGTATAAATAAAACGAAACCTTAATCTTTTCACCTTCATCTACAGGTGAATATGCTTTAACACTTTCTTTAGATACGCCTGGGTTTCTAAAAGCTAAATCAGCTGCGCCTATACTTGCAGCATCATTAAATGTTTTTGCTGCAGCACCGCCCGCAAGACCGCCAATTAAACTACCTAAGCTACCACCAAGCTGGCCACCCAAAGCTTTACCGCCCGTAGCTAATAGTCTTGAGCTCTCTTCGCCTGTCACTGCTGCCCACTTACCGTTCATTGTAGCCATATTTGAATCTACATTTAGATAAGGTATATCGTACGTAAAACCAGTTGGCTTACCTTCGTATAAACCGTAATAAGGGCTATCGTTAGTAAAGCCTGTTAAATCTCCATAATTAGGACCGAGTGCCCCGGCTGCTGCTCCAACTGCACCACCCACTACTTGTCCACCTATACTACTACCCACCCCACCAATAATACCACCAATAATTGCACCGGGTATGGCTCCAACACCGCCAAATAGAGCTCCAACTGCAGCACCAGCTGCAGCACCTGCTGTCGCGCCACCAGCACCTGCAGCTACACCGATTGCACCACCAACAGTACTACCAATAGCCCCACCTACGGAAGCTCTTGCAAGTGGGGATTCAGAACCCTGAGCTAACATAAGTTTTAAAGCCCGTGCAGCAGCAGAAGAGGTTACTTTGTACTCGGTTAATACAATTTTAGGTACATATTTTCTTAAATTAGGGGTAGCATTTAAAGCCCATGGAAATGTACCATGCACATCAAAGTTACCAGTACCGTTAGGTGTCAATAAGGGTGCTCCACCGTTTGTAGGTTTAGCTGTAACATTAAACGGTGTAGTGTTAGCCGTTCTTACGGAAGTATTAGATTGTTGTGTAGGAACAGCCATATATATATTTAATTAGCGGCTCTCCTTGCATACATCATATTATCCGTTTTCATACGAGAATTAGTTATAGGATTACCTTGAGTAGTAATATTATACGTGTGAACTGTTGAGTTATTAGCTAATACACCACCCCCACCGCTATTAGTAGCTGTAGGTGTAACAGATAGCTTATCACTAATTTCACGTAAAGTTTGGTTAATAGCTGTTAACATATCACTATTATCTGCTTGGGTGGAGTTAGTAACTGTGGAAGGTGTTGATGCTACTGTTTTTAATGCTTCTGAAGGCTCTGCGGATATGTTAGTGTTACTCTGAGCGACATTTTCTGTAACAGATGTACCTGTTACATCCCCATCCATAGTAGTATTTGTTACATTAGTAGTATTCTTTGGACCTTCTGCTGCTTGTTGTAAAGCAGATGTGCCCTTAACTCCGCCCTTTCTACCGAGCATAGTTTTTAATTCGCTATTAGGTATAACTTTACCATCAGTGTTTGGTGTAAAAAGCTCAGGTCCTCTTTCTCCTACAAGATATGTATCTTTTTTATTAGCAGGACCACCCTCAGCAAGTACTCCTTCTAATGCTATTACAGCTGCAGTTTCTGCAGCATTGCCAGCCGCTGGTTTAGCAGCATTTAACACCGCCTCTTCTCCTGCACCAGCTAAGTCTTTAGGTATACTACCACCACCTTCTACATTTAATGTAGCAGCTTCTTTTTCTTTCTTTTTACGCTCTTCCTCTTCCGCTCTTTTAGCTGCATATTGCTCTCTACGTTTTGCATTCCGCGCGAGTCTTTTCTCTTCTTTTATTTGTTCTGGTGTTTTAGGTGTTTCTGGTGATTGGTTTTCTTTAGCCTTAATCTCATCTTGTTTCTGTTGGTCTTTTGCATTTTTGTCAACCTCTTCCTCCTCCAATACATCTTTTATAGCATTAGCAATTTCTCCAGATAAAGCCTTAATTACTTCGTCGTTAATATCTACTATTTCAACTTCAATGCGTCCAGTAGCTTCTTTCTTTTCTTCTTTTGTAGGCTGCCCCATTTCTTCAGCCATAGCCTGTTTTTCAAATTCATCACGTCTTTTTTGCTCTTCTGGTGTAAGCGGTGGTTGCTTTTTTTCACTAAAGTCAACCACTGGTGCTTTAGCTATAGCAGCCTTTTCTTCTGGTGTAAGTTTTTTACGTTTTAATATCTTTTCTGTTTCAGCTGCAGCAACACCTTCTAAATTGCCTTCAGGCCCTAATACAGTTTTTTCAATAGCGCTTTCAACCCCCTCTTGAGACTTGGTTAGTTTTTTCTTTTCTCTTTGTAATTTTCTATATTCTCTTGCCTGTTTAGGCATTAACTTATCAAGGTCTTTTTGTTGAGCTTTACCTACTTTATCTAAAAACTTATCTGTATACTTGCTTGCCCCTGTTGCTTTAAGTATTTTTTCAAGCGCACCTAATTCGGCAGGGTCCTTACCTTCAATTTTAAATTTTTCTATATTTTTATTTATTCTTTCTTTTGCAGCAGTGTATCCCTTACCTTTACCTTTTTCAAACTCTTTTATCTTTTCATCTATACTGCTCAGTTTTTTATCAATTACTTGAAATGCAGAATTATCTTCGTAGATGTTTCCTGTAGACTTTTCTTGTTTAGGTAAAGCTGCTTGTAATGTTTTTTCTTTCTTTTTATTTTCTTCTTGCTGTTTATCGTATTCTAAACGATCATTGTTAGTTTTTTGTAACTTTTTAATTTCTTCTGTTTGAGTTTTTAAAGCGTCTATATACTGAGTACGAGAATCCTGTTCTAATTCAGCGCGCTGGTTTGCACCTTCAGTAGCATCAATAAGACTACTGATGTCTTTCATTGCTTTACTCTTATCTAATGCCTCTATAAACGTTTCTACGTCTTTATTAGGCTTAATTTTACCAATAGCAGTATTAAGCTTTTTAATGCTTTCTCCTAAACTCTCAACTTTATTGTCTACAAGACTTAACGAAGTAGGCAACGGACCAACAGATGTGCTTAGATTGCTTAATGTTTTATTAAGTGTATCCAGTGTGTCTTTAAGGTCTTCTGCCATAAAAATACTTAGGAACGAGAGTAACCTTTACGTCATTTACGTAAAAAGAAATCCGCAGTTACATTAAATTCAATTGTTGTATCGTTTTCTCTTTGTATTTGTAATAAGTTTTCTCTTATATTACTATAACTATCCAGATAAGACTGGATACTATTAATTACACTTGAAGGTAAATTTTCTATTATCTGTAACCGGTCAACCCATGTAAACGACTTATACTCTAAGTTTTCTGCTTCTGATTTTATACTTTCTACAAACAAAGCAACGCTGTTTATCACTACTTCACTTATTGCTTCTTCAGGCATGTATTTTGTTTCTTTAAGATTTCCTCTTAACTCTACTTCCATGTCATATTGTTCTTTTATTGTAGGTACTTTCAATTCAATTTCTAAATTATCTATTTTATAAACCGCATTACTTGGCACTCCTGATAAAGAAGCTGCATAATTTAAACAACTATCAAAATCTCCTGTTTCTTCATCAATAGTTATTTGAGTGCCCAGGGCATCTTTTCTTAATGCTAATAATATAACAATACGGTCTATTATAGTTAAAGTATCAATAATGTCCTCTGTGCAATTTTCTTTTAAAATTTGATATGTATTTAAAACAAATTTTGTATCAAATAAAACGTTATCAACAATACAGGCATAGAAGCCTTTTTGCTGCTTAGCTGTAAGCGGCTTAAACTTTACCACTCGCTGTAAAGATGGCAAAAACACATCTATAGAGTTTTTATCAGATATAGCATTGAGAGTAGCTAAAACAGTATTAATATTTGCCATATTGTTAATTACATTATTATTTTAGAATCCCAGCTCGGTATTAGGAGTCATTGGCATGTTTAACCCGCCGGATTTAGTGTTAGCGCTTTTTTCAGACTCTGCTTTTTGTATATCTTGCATGTAATACATCCAATATACTTGCAACTCTACTGGGGTAATTTTATCTATATAATTTGGATCAAACCCTGCAAATTTAATCATATTATAGAACGCTCTATAAACGTTATTTAAATTTTCCGTAAACAATAGCTCAATACATTTTTGTAACACTTCATAAGTTATATTACATGAAAGTCTTAGTACTGGTTGTTTGGTTACTGGATTAGGTACCGATAGTAAATCAAACACCTCGTATTCATTCTCTTTATTTTCTATTACTTTTGTAAGATCGGTAACTAATGCATACGGTAACGACTCAACCACTCTTAACCGTTCATCCATTGTTAAATCCTTAAATATAACAAGCTCGTTTTCAACTTTTATAGTATCTATATAAGATGCTAAAATAACAAATATATCTTTGTTATTACTAAGGAAAATGTGTTCGTCTCTTATCTTATATGACGATATCTCTATTGTAATATTGTTATATTGTAACGATGTGGATTTATTAATATTCTTTACTTTTTTAATTAATTCCTCTACAGTAATAGAATAATTGAACGTGCCACCATCCGATAAGGTACCTTTCAATCTTAAATCCGGACTTATACAATAATTACGAATAGTTAAAAGTAGAGATAATTTATCTTCAAAGGTAATATCCTTATCAACTATATCAGAACAAAGATCTTGTAGTATAGAGTTGTATTGCTGGATAGTTTCCTTTTTGTCAGTATTATACAAGCTTTTAACAAGCTCTCTATATTGTTTATAATAAAGCTCTTTTATCTGTACCTCAGTCTGTTTGCTGGGTAGATAAGCATTTAACTTGAAAGGCATCGCCTATTAACTTACCTCATACGTAGAGTATGTCCAGGTTGTCTTGACACTGCGAGTTCCGGTTTTAGGGTTCCCGTAACTGAAATTAAACGTGGACGCATCAACAGCAATTGGAACCGCGTTTTTATAGGTTATTGTTTTACGGTGAGGAGCAGCGCCTCCGTTTGGAGTTGTTTTATTAATAAAAGAAACAATAATATCTGTTTTAAAGTTTTGACTTGCAGCAGTAACTGATGAATTTCGTGCAAATAACCCATAATGGGAAACTGCAATCACCCATGGTCTCAATACATAATCAATAAAAGATTGGTTAGTTTCTAAAAACATTATATCAACATTCGCTACACTGGTTCTACCACTAAGATAGTTACCACCTAAGAAACCACCATAACCGTTTACCCCTGCAGCAGCTGCTGCAGCTGTACTATTACCAGAAGGTGCTAAAGCACCGCCTGCTTTACCTGCATTAATAGATTCCCCGGGCATTGTTACACCATTAGCAAAAAATACATCATCCTTGTTAATAGAATTCCAGTAATTTAAGCGTCCGGCCACATCAATTACATCTAAGTACAAATCTGTAACATCTCCTGTGTTTGAGGCAAAAGCATAATTTAAATTTGATAATATACTACTACCACCATCTGCACCTTTTAAATTGGTAAACCCTACAGCAAAATTAGCCTCTACAGGTATATGTAGATTCGGATCCGAAAGGACCTGAGTAAGGAACGTGTAATTTGTATCAGGCATTTTACCTTCTTCTTATTGCATGGCTGGTAGTGTTGAGAGCATTTGCTACACCACCAATTGCATTAACTGTACCCTTGACTGTGTTAGCCACTTGGGTAACGGTGCGTAAACCGTTTAGTACATCATTTAAGCCGAAACCTGTACTAGCCCCGGCACCACCGCTAGCATTTACACCACCGTTAGTGTTTGACCCATTAATACCAAAAGTACTATAAGATGGGCTTGTACCGTTAAATGATTCCCAGTACTGATAACCAAGCACCACTTTAAATTCCTGTACCTTACCAGTACCGTCCATATTAAATGTTATACCAGGTGTGCTTACTACAAATAAACCATTTAATTTATATGTTGCAACTGTTTCAAGGGCATCATCTAATACCTCTATTTGAGCAAAATTTTCTGTGGTAGAAACCGGATTAGCTTTAATACGATTAGGGTTGTTTGCAGCAACTTCTTCTAAGCGTTGTTCAAACCATTGTTTTAAGTATAGAGTCTGATCTGTTAAAAACGTTAATTCCCACTGTTCCGATTCTCCGTAATTTCTTGTACCTGTTGAATGAATGTCTACCCCGTAATACTTAACTGTTGATATAGCCGCTTTTTTACTTGGTAAAGCCATACTCTTGATATACACTAAACGATCTTCTCCAAGTACTTGACCGTTAAGATGTATAGCAGTAACACGTGCTTGGTAATCTCTTGAAAAACCATATGTCTGTGCTGACTGATAAAACTGCTGTAATGTTTGATTTGTAGACATGTTTGTTAATACTTACGGATTAAACGACGGTTTATACTGTAGTGAAAAATTGAAATGCTAAGGTAACTGTTACTTTTGCAACCTCTTGCCCAGCGCTGGATACATCATATTGAGCACCATTTATTACAGTTGGATATACCCCGTATAAAGTATAGCTTTTTGGGGAATATATATTCCCAGCCGGGTCAGGAACTGTACCTGCAGGGTTAGTTGCAATAGGTTCAGATAAAAGGTTAAATGTTAAGTTACATTTACCGAAATTTATCGCTGTAGGGTCCATGGAATTAGTTTCGTTGTTATACAAGTACCTACTCCAGGTTTCAAATATGTTTCTAATGTTTAAATAATTGTCCGATATAAATGTTAACTCCCAAGATTCATTATCAGGATAGCTAACAGTTGTAGGTACATTAAACTCAAATGCTTTATATGGTACCTTTGCTGTAGTTATTCTTCTTGAAGGTATTTTAGCAGATTGTGCGTATAAAGTATAAGGAGAATTCTTAAGCAATGTATCTACATCTGGTGGTGCACCATCTATAGCTTCTAATACAAAATTATACTTCCTGCCAATGCCATACGTTTTTACTGCATCGTAAAAATTCTGTATATTTGGCAATGTATCTGGCATACTAATACTTAAGCTTAGAACAACAAAAAACCCGACTTTTCAGCCGGGTCATTTGTTATATATTGGTTATATCAACCTACAGCAGTATCAGTCCAATAATGGAAAGCTAATGTAGCTGTGAAATCTAATGGTTTACCGGTACCTGCAATATCATACTTTAATGTGCCTAATTTTTGAATATAAGCACCGTATAAGGTATAAGAATTGAGTATGTTTAATTTATCATCAACTTGGTTAAGTTGAATAATAGATTCTGGACCTCTTACTGATAAATCCCCTTGACTTGTCTGATCATCAAAAATAAGGCTTCTCTGCCATGTTTCTAATTTGTTACGAAGTAAGTTAGCTTTATCAGCACGGAACGTTACATCCCAACCATTACTACCAGGATACTTTACAGTACCAGGAAAGTTAAAATCCAGACCCATATAAGTTGCTGTTTGATTTGTAATAGCTCTGTCGGGTAAAGTAGCTGTAGTAATATAAACGAAATCGTCTTCATTAAACGTGCTACTACCGATAGAAACTACCCGTAACATGTAGTCACGTGCAAAGTCTCTTTGCTGTGCTACTCTATAGAAGTCTTGTATTGTTTGTGACATATTAAATATTTATGTTAAGGTTATTGTAATAATTCCTGGAAGTTTTGAGATGTCTTAGTAGCGTAGAAGTTTACTAAGATAAATTCTGCTGTACGAACTGGCTTAATATAGATATCTACAACAAGAGAGTTATCGTCAACAACATCAGGTGTATTATTAGTTGCGTTACACACAATTAAGTAGTCGTATAAACCTTGAGTGTTCTTAGCTAAATCAAACACAGGCTTAATTGTATTAACTAAACGGTTTTGTGTAAACGTTGTGTTTGGTTCAAATACAAATAATTTACTTGTATTAAGAACTGATTTTTCTAAGAAGAGGAATAGACGACGGACATTAACACGATCAAATGCACTTGGTGTCTTTAATAGTGTCTTTTGCCCGTAAATTGTAAACCCTTCATTTGGGAAGTTAACTACAGGGTTAACTGAGATCTTATAAAGTAGATCGCGTTGTTTCTGTTGTGGATTAATTGCGATGTCAATTAAACCGGTTACTGCACCACGATTAAACCCTGCCGGAGCACCCCATGGATAAGCAATAGCATCGTTATTCGTATAAACTGCTGCCGCAAAACCAGAGAACGGTATCCAAACATTTTGTGAACTAAACTGATCTAATACTGATGCCCAATTGCCGTATGTAGCTGCATAACTTGTGTTATAGCCTTGATACGAATTGCGTAGTGGCCAGTAAATGTTGTTTGAGAAGTTTAATGTTTTGTCGTTTAATGTCTTAAAGTTTGCACCTTGCACAAAAATGTGACGTAATGGATCAGAAATAAAGATACAATCTTTACGAACATTCGTTGTAAACTGTACGAACTGTTGTGTAATTGCTTGCCATGTACCGACTGGATCTACATTAGTACTACCAGGCTGATATGTGCCTTGAGTATTTGTTAAAGCAATTAGAGCATTGTCAATGTCTGCATTGTATGCTGTATCGTCAAATGTAGCTGCACTTAAGCTTGAAAGCGCTGCAACTGCAATAACAGTTGAAACACCGCCGTCAATCACAACGTCAATATCGTATAGATCAGCATTTGAAGCTGTATCTAAAACCTTTGCTAATTTAGCAGCACCGTTACCGATAAGCTTTACATTAGTTGTGTCAAGAGATTGTGAATATACACCTAATGGATAAAGAACATCTGCTTCTCTAAAGCCACCTGCAATAGTTGTATTAGTTACATCTCCTGCACCAAGTACTCTAATTGACTTTGTTGCATTACCGTTAGCATCTAACCAAGCTACGTTGTTTGAAATGTTAGGGTTAACTAATACTGTTAAGTTGCTTGACTTTGAGTCAATAACGTTCTGTATGAAGTCGTTTTGTGGAGCACCACCGTTAATATCTTGTATTGTGCGGTTAGCATAGAACGATGTTGCATAACCTTCAACTAAGCTATAAGATAGTTGTAATGGGTTTGGAGCAAATGGAGTTGTTCTTACCTTAAACAACGACAACACTGCCATATCGTTATAAGCTGAAGAAGCTAATGTAATTGTGTATTGAGGAATGTTTTCAATATCGCGAGATAAGCTTGAGAAGTTGTCCGTTGCATTTGCACTTAATGCGAATGTTAAACGACTATTAGGTATCTGTTGGTAAGTCGTGTTGTATTGGTTGTCCTGTGTAATACTAACTGCACTTAATACTGCTGTATAAGGTGTGCTTGGGTTAATGTTACGATTATCTGCTAAGTTTAAATAAAGACCTTCAAACTTTTCGTTAATAGTTGTCTTAGCTTCGTTTAAGACAATCATACCAATACTGTTAGCAGATAGAGACGAATAACCTGTAATAGGATTATATGATAAACCGTTACCACCACCAAAGGCTGACCAATTAATAGTGCCTTGTTTAATATTATTATAATCTGCTAAAGAAAGATCAACAAGTGTTGGTTGCGCAAAGTAATATGTCTGTGCTGATGAAAGAGCTATAATTGACGAAGAACCTGCTGCATGTGACGGAGTATCACCTGCTGAAACAGGTAGTACTGGGAATACTAATGCGCTGTATTTGTCTGAATTATAACCGTCTCCTAAATCAGGTCCGTATGGTAAACGTGCAACACTTACTTGTGCATTTGTACCGCCTGTAAATAATTGATTAACTGTATAATAAAAATAACGTTCAGCTGCATTTGTTGGTGCACCGAAAATATTTAAAAAGTCTGAATTAGTAGTAAGATTTATAATCTCAGAAGACGGACCCTGCGCAGCAAATCCGGTTACAAATATATTTGTGCCGTTTGGTACTGTTGCTGTTTGAGAAAGGTCAATTTCGTTGATTTGTACTCCTGGGGATTGTATTTGACGTAGGGTAGCCATAGTAGTATTATATTATTATTTAGGCTTTTTCGGAATGAAACCTCAACAAATTAAAGTAATTCTGCATTTAACTGACTAAATGAAAACGTAAAAGAAGACTCTAACTGATCAGCATCTCTATAACTATAAGTTATTCCTGTTAAATTAGTAATAAACGCTTTGCTATACGTCCAACGGATTTTATTATTGTTGTATTCATCCAACCCGTACACCGCTATTGTGGTCTGATAGGGCTGTAGATTTGTCAAGCTTCCGTAACCAGCCGGGGAAGTAGGTAAAGTAGTCAAGTTATTAGGATCAAATAAGCTATTTTGCGACCCGTTTATATAATCCAACCACTTCCACAATACCCACCAGTTATTGAATCCGTTATCAACAGTAAAATTAACAGTAATATCTTGATATTTTTCCCTGCTACCAGATGTTAAGTTTAATGTTTGACCCGCAAACGGTAAATTCATCGCATTAATAGTGGTAGCTGGTACAACTGTACCGTAAACTGAATATTGTAAAGTATCTAAGCTTAAATTATTATCGCCTCTAATTTCTGCGGTAGGTTGATTGATACTTTTAAGAGCATCCGGTAAAGATAATATTAACCGAAATTTATCTTTCCTACTTTTATTAAGAACTGCTTGTTGTAGTTGATCGCTCATTATTTTTTACCTTTTTGCAAATAATATTTGTTTACAGAGGAGTCGTACCCAAGCACAATACCAGAAGTACTCAAACCACGTGGTTCAGTTAAAACTTTATCAAAATTCATATTATAAAACCGTGCAATCGCGCTTGCAGTTTGTGGTATGAGATAGGTTTTACCCTTTTCTTTCTTTTTAAGATTTTCAATTTCGTGAAACGGGGTTTCCATCTCTCTATGAGTAGCGGCTACAAGACTTACAGATTTTGTATCACTTTTAGTTAATTTTGAAGCACCAGCTGTTAAACCATGATCCCTACGACCTCTACTTCCTTTACCACCAGTTTCAATACCAAACATATTGGTATACATTTTAAATGTTTCGTTCTTTATAGAGAGTTCATTGTCTTTTTTGGTTAATACTCCCTGTATCAGTCTTTCTAAATCACCAGAACGTCTCAATTCTTTATAAGCTAAGTTTTCTACAGAGAATTCACCAGCTTTTTCAAGCCCGGCTTGTCTTGTTTTCATTATTTTTTCTTTTATATTCTCTGCACACTCTAAATCGCATTTATCGCTTAAAGCATGATCAATAGCATCTTTCATTGACTTTACTTTTGCTAACACCTCTTCTTGGTTAATAGGTTTAGCCTTGCTCGGTGCCACCAACCAAGCATCATTTTTAATAGAATAAATTCCTGTAGCGTAATGTTTTTCGTTTTTATCCTGTACATACGCTTCCACATCATAACCTTTAATTTGTATGTTATGAGCACTGTTCCATACCGTTTTTTTAGCTTTGAGATAGTCCTTAAGTAGATCTTGTTCCACTTTATACTCTTTAAAGTCTGTTAATATATGCAAATCTATATCACTAAAAGGTGTATAGTTGTAGTTGGCTAAAGAACCAGTAAAGAGTATATCCTCTACATCAATATCTAAATCTATTGATTCTAAAAACGCTTGTGCTACTTCCAAAAGCTTATTTTTTATTTCAGGCTTAAGCTTACCATGCTCCCATATCTCTGGATTGAGTTTATCGTGGTATTCAAAAGTAAGCTTATTTGCAGACGGTAACATGTTATACAATTATTTACATAATACCAGTCTGTTTGAAACTTTAATCTGCCCAGGATATCATTTTTTGGCTATCTGTAGGAATACCTAAATATGCACATTTCCAGTCTCCTTGCGCAAATAAATCTAAATTAATCCATTCGTCTTTACGTTTTAATATTTGCTTAGAAAAATCATTCCAATCTGTATTCGCAAATATAGGTTCTACTAATTGACGTCTTGCTTCAATAGCATCATAACTAAACTCATCATGTTCATAATGTATGGTTTCAATACAATTTCCTTCTTTATCTGTATAGTCCACAGAAAAGTCTAATCCCCATTTCGGTTTTAGTTTAATAAGTTTATATAATTGAGTGTTCCATTGGGACCAAAGCTTAATCTGTTCTAAAGCAGCTCCAGTAAACCCTTTGCGGTGGAACAATAAACTGTGATTTAAGTTCGCGCCTTCATAAACAATATCTTTTTGCTTAAACCATGGTGCTTTAATACAGTTTTGGTGAGTGTAATGAACATGTATAGCAGAACTGTGTTCTTCTGCAAATATAACTTCAAGATCGGTCATCACGTAGCCTTCTTGATCAAACAGCTCTAAAAACTCTGGGCCAGGATATACAGGCAACCCACCAGCTGTGGGCATTTCCATATAGCCCTTTAACGGTAACGTCCAAACATTATCTGGATTGAACTTGTTGTCAGTAAGAATTATATTACTCATCACTATGATTTATGTGTATAATTTGGAATATCCATAGTAAGTATGTACAATGCCAAAAGCTAAAAAAGATCAGGTATCATTTTACTTAGGTAATAAAAACTTACCTGTTCCGGAAACT
>Ga0214166_1000482_pt1 | contig 19948 bp, 23 predicted proteins | sample TroBogepilimnion_27_FD_153005 | JGI IMG/M metagenome (GOLD analysis project Ga0214166, IMG submission 153005) | Freshwater microbial communities from Trout Bog Lake, WI - Practice 18AUG2009 epilimnion v3 | ecosystem: Environmental > Aquatic > Freshwater > Lake > Epilimnion/Euphotic zone ...
CATTTGGTTTTCCTTTGTTTGTTTTTTTATATTTGAGGCAGTTGCCCCAATGCTAGATTAGCAGGTTAGGCCGTAGGCGCAGAGTTGGCTGCAAGTGTGGCTAGATAGGCTTGGTAATCTGAGTTGGCAGGGTCGGCAGGGATGAACCAAATAGTGTTATCCTCATCGGTGCGCTTTATGCAACTGCCTGTTGTTGTTTCAATTACTTCATATTTTATCATAATTCGCTACTCAATCTAATTTTTCCTGTGTTGGCTAAAAGAATCAAGCAAGGTCTAAAAGCAACTGGAGTACCTGTTGCGGGTACTGCATCAAATTCAACATAAGTCGTATTGGAATAATATGCTGAAATTGAAGTCATTGTTCCAACTGTTGTACCGTCATACCAAGTTAAAGTACCATTGAGAGTAGCAGATGGTGCGGCTCGCATAGTGACAGGCAAGCCATAACCATCTCTATTAGATTGTGAAGTGGTTGAAAAAATGCCTCTTGCGGTAGGTTCAAATTCTTGATAATAACGCTGGCACAAGGCTAACTCGCCTTGGAATGTTCCAGCGGCTCTAGCAAACGGGGTAGAGGATGAACCTAGTTCTAGTTGTACGCCAGTAATATACCAAGTTGCTCCATTTGTAGAAACAACATTTACTGCTCCATTAGCGCCTCGGGTATAACTTCCATAAACCCAAGCACCAGCAGGGCCAGTAAATGATGAGCCAACACCTAAACCAAAATTCACAACAACCGAACCACCATTTGTAATGTTCCAAGTTCCTGCGGTTGCTCCCGGAATTGTGATTGAGATTTTTGTTGGTGTGTTTGCTACTGGAATTGAATAAGTAAATGGATAGTTTGCATCTGAGCCATAACTCCAAATAGAACCGCCAAAAGTTCCAGTCAAAGAGGATTGCACCCAAAATGAAAGAGTTACAGGCTTAGCACTTGAAGTTCCCCAAGCGGCATCTGACCATCCTTGCCATTCAATATATTGATTGATGGTATAAAAATCAGTTGAATTAACAGTAGTAGCCGCTAATGAAGTAACTGCAAGATAATTCTGAAAACCAACAAAAGTGCTGGAGTTGGAAACTTGCTGAACTGAGTATTTAGAGGCAGCGGTAAGGCGAGCAATCCAACGGTCTAATGTATAAGTTGAATCAGTTGTTGGAGTAAAACTTGTACCGCGCTGCGAAATTTCCATCGCTCCGTTAATTATGCGATTTTTGCCCGCAGGAGCAGGAGCTACTGCCCCACCTGTATTCTGCTCAACCGTTGAGGTTAATTGTGCGCGACTCATTATTCACCTGCCTGTGGGATAGAAGAGTTGGATGGGAGTGTGCTGGCTTCATAGTCAGTTTTGAGCATTGAGGTAAATTGCTCATTACCGTGGTCAATAATTGCAAAAGTCTTTTGACCAGCAGTTGTATTGATTTCAATAAAAGTTACATTGTCCATTTAAAGTTCCGCCGTTAATCCAAGATAACCTGATGTTGAAGCATTGCTAAATACTGCATAGGGTCTATAAGTAGTAGTCGTGCCAGCCGTTGTAAAGTTTATTGTTGTTCCGCTTGGAGACGCAGCATCAATGGCAGCCGCAGTAACAGTAATTGCACCAGCAACAAAATCACCAATTGCAAGGGTTGAAAAATCTATTGCAGTCGGGCTAGTTCTCATAGTTACTGGATTTACAATTAAGCATCTAGCGACAGTTGTAGATATAGCCGAACCCATTCCCATCATTGTATAAGCGGCAGTTCCGCCCATTCGGTAGTAATACCTTTGGCAAGCGGCTAACTCCCCCTGAAGTGTTCCGCCAGCGCGGGTGAAAGTAGTTGGTGCTGCACCTAGTTCTAGTTGAGCCTGACCAATATATGCCGATGTTCCAGTTGTTAGTGTTGGAATAAAGATATTGATATAAAGGCTTTTGGCGGTTGAAGGAATAGCAAAAGTTCCAACCAAGGGAATAAAGGTTGTAGATGTTGGAGTTACGCTTCCGCCAGTTGAGGCATAAATTGTAGTCCAAGAACCTAACGCTGCGTTATCAACTGAAGTTGAATAGCCTATTTGTATTTGTATATTTGTTGATGCCGTTGCTGCAACTTGAGCAGAAAAAGTTACTGTCTTGCCAGCAAATTGAAGAGCATTAGCAGTTTCAATAGCCTGATTCACGGTAATTGTTGCATTTGCAGATGCCTGAGCAACCTTGAAAGAATAGCGAGAACCAGTCGGAACAACTGTTGATTCTTGGCTAAATGTTGTTGTTCCAGCAGATGTGTAGTTGAACCAACGGTCTGCTAAATAGGCAAGGTTAGTTGTGGAAGAAGTACCGCGCTGCCAAATGTCAAAACCGCCGTTGATAATGGCATTTTTGCCAGCGGCCTGATTGCCAGTCCAAGACAATCCAGTTGAAGCAGAAGAGTTTGCAACGAGTGTTGTGCCGTCAGCTCCTACGCCAAGGTTGGTTACTGATGATGCGCCGTTGGCTACAATCAAATCGCCCTTAGCTGCCACTGTAGCCTTTGGGATGGCATTAGCCACGTTGAAGGCTGATGGGCTAGAGACGGTTACGATGTCGCCTGCTACAAGGGCTGTAAGCCCTGTGACGGTGGTTCCTGTGCTGGCTGTGTAATCCACGCCACGCTCTAAGAGTACGCCGTTGACAAATACTTGTTCGGCTCCCACGGTATAGGACAGGCCAGCGCCAAAAGCGTCTGTGCCTGAAAGGGTTGTCTCACCGCCCGTGGCGTTGTAGCGCCACTGGCTTAGTGTGACACCCTGATTGTTAGGGTGACGGGTAACAGTCATTAGGAAAGCTCACTTCCATAAGCGTTGAATGAGACTGAGGTTGAGGATGCTGCGATAGAGATAACATCTGTGTTGGCAAGGGTTAAGCCAAGGGTAAGAGTGTCTGTAGCGTTGCTACCAAGAACCACGTCGTAAGCAAGGTACTGCTTTGGTGTATCGCCTGCACCTGCTACACGGACTGAGACACGGTATGTCTGAGCAGATGTAGACTGGTTACAGATGACGACGCTAGAGACAACCGCACCTGCTGCTGTACCTGATGTATACAGAGTGGTGAGATTAGATGAAGCACCTGCCGCTGTTGTTGCTGCTGGGACTGCCTGCCCAAGCACTTTATATGCACTTGCCATTTATTTTTCCTTTGCTTGGTTAAGCGCCCATTGTCAGGAACGCGATACTTGTGACATCACTTGCTGCTGCTAGTTGACCTGAAACGCCATGAACATCTGCTGTGGCATCAAAGTGAGCCTGCATATCTGTCATGTCTTGTGCTGAGATAACGTGGCGCACAACTGCGCCAGTACGGTGAGCCTGCGGGGTTGTGCTGTTGTAGCCACGATTTACTGTGAAAGTAGTTGCTGCCGTTGTTCCAGTAACCAAAACCAATTCTTCAGATGCTGCGTTGTAGTCAAGCGCAAGAACGAATGGGTAATTAGTTGGAAAGCCGCTGGCTGAACTGAGGATAATGCTGGTAACGGATGAGTTGATATTTCCGTTGATAGTTGTATCTTGCGCTGTGGCGCTGTAATAACGTTGTGGCATTGGCTATCCTCAGCTTGTGTAATGGGTGCGTGGTGGGTACTGCTCTTGAAGGCGACGTACTTCCACGAGCAAACGCTGGTTGTACATCTGTTGCAAAACTCTGCCAATATTGGCTGCTGAGCCAATTGGATCATTACCTTGCTGAGCATCTGCTTCAGCTGTAGCCGCTGGGACACGACCCATATCTAGGTACATCGCTGTACGGTAGGCAGCACCAAGGATGATTACTTCACGGGCTGACTCAGATAGACCAGTCATGCTGAAATCATCTGTGTCGTAGGTAAGGGTGGTTGGCTTCTTGGTGTAGGTAATCATTACGGTACGACCAGGAATGATGCCTTCACGGATTGAGATGGTCTTACCGCTTCCCCATGTAGTTGGGTTAGCCATACGGTCAATGCGGTAGTGACGCACTGGGAGCCATTCCTTAGAAGGGCCAATGGTCTGCCATGAGGCACCAAGAATATCCACTGCTTCGTTAGGCAATTGGTAAGTTGTTACAGCTGCTTGCCATGTAAAGGTTGTGTAAAAAGTACCAAACAAATCTGGGTAAACGCCATCAATTGCAAGGTTGAGGTTACGGCGGATAACACTTCTCGGAAAGGAAGGCGAGATTGTTACGCGGGTACCAGCACTGTGTGTGGTAGCCGTGGTGTCACGAAAACCTCTACCGTATGATGGGATAGTTGCCGTATTTGTAGTACGGTCAAATGAGTCTACCCAGATTAGTTCGTCATCAATTTCAACCAAACCACGAGTTAGCACAGTGCCATCGGCAACTGTGAATGTGGTATCAGTTGATCCAATATCTGCTGTGAGAAAAGTGGCCTGATCCTGACGGTTGGTGTAACCAGTCAGGGCAAGGTTGGTCTCATCAATCAGGTTTACAAATGTACTCACGATACGATCCTCGCTGCCGCTTCATTTTCGCCAAGGCCAGATGTGCCAGCGAGTAGGTTCAAGATGCCTGGTGTATCTTCAAGATAGTTCTTGCCACCATGGCGTGATGCATAGATCTGATTAAGCACGTCAATGCCACGAGTAGCATTGTGTGAACCAAGAACAACTGTTCCCCACTTGAGAGCAGCACCATCAAAATCGTACTGTGGTACACCATTGATAATGGTGCCTGCCAAACGATTGAGATGATATGTTGCAGTTAAGCCGTCTCCTGATGCCATATCAGATCCTTTCTAAAATTGGTTAGTTACTTAGTTCCGCCAACACCGTCATATTGACCGTATGGATCTTGTGGCTTGCCTGATAGCTTGTCGCCAGTCTTGCCGATCATGTTGCTATTGCAACCGCACTCTACGCACATGTTATTTACCCTTCTTTGCTGGTAGGACTTTCTTCAAATTTGGATTAGCCTTCTTAGCGGCTGGTGATGCCTTGCGAGTTGATGAAGCAAGAATCGCTCCAGCTGACTCCATTGATACGCCTGACTTCTTAGCAATAGACTTTTGCGCTGCGGCAAAGCCCATACCCTTTTTTGCTGCCATTAGACAACCCCTGCTTCTGTGAATGACTTTGCAGTCTGTTTGGTGATTTTGTTTGTCGCTGGCATTACGTCAGCGTTATATGCCTTGCCTAGAGTTTCGCTTGCCTGATGGGCTTCACGAATAGCCTTGGTTGATGTACCAGCAGGTTGAATACCCTGCGCTCTTGCATCACGGTAAGATTGAAGTTCCTTATCCCACTTCTTCTGGGACATAGAATCGGCTCGTCCAGCGTCTCCTGTGTTGAGTTCTAGTGTGCCGAGTTTACAAGCAAAGCAACCATCAACATAAACGCTATGCTCAAAATGATCCGATGGTGTTTCCTCATAAACGAATGGGGTGGCACTAACTTCGCCACACTCTGAGCAATCGTATTCAACTGGGACGGAATTGTATTTCTCATCCATTCCCCATTTGCTTACCCTGCTTGTATGCTGATGTTGCATTTTTGACTTCCTCAAAGAAAATTAGGTTGCGCTGTATGCGCTCGTTTTCAGGACCGTTAGCCTTCACCGCTTCGCGTGTAAAAGTTATTGCTTCATCAATGTGCTTGAGATTGTAAGCAGCGATTCCTGCAAGGTCGTAGGCTTTCCAGTCCCAGACTGCTGATTCGTAGCAGTAGTGGTTTGATCTAGGAGCCTCCAGAGCGTTAAGAGAAGCATCTAGGCATCGCTGCCATTCTTGCTTTCTGTACGCATCCATTGCCACACCGAACTGCGGCTCACCTTGCACGGGAAGAATGTCTCTGCCTTTGTCATACCACATACGAGCAGATTCTTCTTGGCCAAGTTGATGCGCTGCTTCTCCTGCCCATCGGCAGACAGCAGCACTTTCAACATCCCAGCCACCATTCTCTAACTTGCGTTCAGCTGCTTTAATAACATCTTCCCATTTGGAGTAGAAGAAGTATTCTCTGCACATATAAGTCCACATGCGTGGATCTTGGGGAAATTCTTTGACTGCCATTTGCAGCAGTTCTATGTATTGACCGCGTGACTTTGTGTTATCTGGCAAATGCTCAATAACAGCATTGCGGATGTCGCAGTCAATTGTTTCGTGCTTGCCGTAAAAGACTTGCACTTCATGGCATGGATACTTCCATGTCCAATTCCATCTGGTATGAAGCCGATCACGTTCCCATTTGTTGTCATCGGTTTTCATCGTGATCCAGCCTAGGTCTGCACCTGGCTTCCACTTCTTACGAACCTTCTTAAAGAAATCAGGTTCTGGCACTTCGTCTAAATCTAAGATCAAACAGACATCAGCATCTTCTGGCACTAACGCTAATGCTGTGTTACGAGCCATATCAAACCTAAATGGCTTGATATTGATTTGATGAACTGTTACTCCCAGCTCTTTAAGTTTTTCTTGTGTGCCGTCCGTGCTACCAGTATCAGCAACAACAACATAGTCAGCCCCAGCACAGGCTTTCGCAAAGCGTTCCGCATGAAGAATCTCATTCTTTGATATTGCATACACAGCAATCTTCATGGTATAAGCCTATCACATACCGCCAAGCATTAGTATGTCGTAAAGGTTAGCTGCGCCTGTAGCACCTGTTGAACCCGTGGACCCAGTTGCTCCCGTATTACCTGTAACGCCAGTTGGTCCTGTCGGGCCAGTAGGCCCTGTCGTTCCAGTCGCACCAACGCTGCCAGTAGCGCCTGTTGCGCCCGTGTTTCCAACAGCCCCATTCGTTCCAGCAGTACCTGTAGCCCCTGTCGCACCCGTGGCTCCATTGGTTCCATTTGAACCAGCAGGTCCAGTTGGTCCAGTTGCGCCTGTAGAACCATTAGTTCCCGCTGTTCCTGTTGCGCCTGTCGGTCCAGTTGCTCCTGTTGCACCGTTGGTACCTGCGGTACCAGTTGCTCCTGTTGGGCCTGTAGCCCCAGTTGCTCCGTTAGTTCCTGCGGTTCCTGTGGCACCCGTTGCTCCTGTCGCTCCAGTATTTCCAGTTAATCCAGTTGAGCCTGTATTACCTATTGCTCCTGTATTTCCTGTATTACCTTGCGATCCTGTGTTGCCTGTTGCTCCAGTCGGTCCAGTAGGACCAGTGTTGCCAGTAGAACCAGTGGCGCCAGTAGCGCCAGTATTGCCGTTAGCGCCATTTGCACCAGTTGCTCCTGTCGGTCCGAGTTGGGTGTACATAATCTGCTCAACGTGAAGATTTACACTAGGAGATGCAGGGCGAGTTGGTGATGTACCTGCCGATACAGTCAACAATTCCATATAAGTATTTTGTGATGACCAATAGAATTGAATGTAATCGCCAGCATTTACGGTTACTAAATCTTCAATGTTTGCAAGCACTTGGTTATTAACACCAGCAGTTGTAAAGACTGCCGTTGACTCGGTTACGGCTGTGCCATTAAATGCATACCAGACGTTAACCTGATAGTTGCTTCCACCGCCTGTGGTAATGAACTGACCTAAAAGGTTTACTGAGTAAGTTCCAGCATAGGCAAAAGTTATTTGACTGCTTGAAACAATACTTACACCGCTTGAACCAGCATTGGTGTTAATTGTAATAAGATTTGCGCTAGTAGCGCCAGCGTTGGTTTGGGTTGTAGTGTCGTAAAAGTTTCCGTAGTAGCCTAAAGCGCCACCTGCGCCTGTAGCACCCGTAGGACCAGTTGAACCAGTAACGCTAGGACCAGTGTTTCCAGTGGCTCCTGTAGGCCCTGTAGGGCCAGGAACGGTGCTTGCAGCACCTGTGTTACCAGTGTTACCTGTATTACCCGTAGCACCTGTATTACCTGTTAATCCAGTAGGGCCTGTAGGGCCTGTTGCACCTGTGACTCCGACAGCTCCTGTCGCACCAGTGTTTCCTTGTGCGCCTGTTGGTCCTGTGGATCCTGTGTTTCCGATTGCTCCTGTGGCACCAGTTACTCCAGCTGATCCTGTGGATCCAGTAGACCCTGTGCTGCCAACAGCACCTGTTGGGCCAGTAGCACCTGTGGAGCCTGTCGTTCCAGCCCCTGTGCTTCCTGTGTTACCTTGGCTTCCAGTAGGTCCAGTCGGGCCAGTGCTACCTGTAGAACCTGTTGCACCGCTTGATCCAGTTGATCCAGTAGAGCCTGTGGCTCCTGTATTTCCTGCTGAACCTGCTGCGCCAGTTGAACCTGCTCCGCCTGTATTTCCAGTGGCTCCAGTTGCACCTGTGTTACCTGCCAATCCTTGATAGCCCATTGGGCCTTGTGGACCGATAGGTCCTAATTCTACGATGTCAAGTTGAGTCGTAGCAATATCATAAACGTTAGTTGTAACTGGGATCTCTACAATTGAGATGCTATCTGGTGTGACTGCCATTAGTGTGTCACGCTCGCATTTACAACAAAGGTTCCCTGAAGAATCTTGTAGACAGATCCGTCTGTATTGTTTGTAAGATTCAAGTCATACTGGTATGTACCAGCTGTAAGGGCTGCTGTCTGAGCAGCAGTAAGATGAAGGTTGATACGGCCATATGCGGCATCAATTGTTGCTCCGCCTGTGGCAGTTGAAAATTCAACAATAACAGCTGTATCGGTTGCTGCTCGTACCTGCATATCAGCTGAGTAGTTTGTAAGATTTACAGGCACTCCGCCAATCTTCCAGACTGGCTTAAGGTCAAAAGTAGTACCTTGATAAACTGTGAGGTTGTATCTACCTGGATTCATCAGGACTCCTTAGACTGTTGTGATGTTTGCGCCGTAACCAGCGTTAATCAAAATTGTTCTCTCTGGGTCGGTGATGATGTACTCATGCCCGCCGAGGTAGCAGTAATCTGCCGCTTGCGTTTCATCCACGCCTGGGGTTCTTTCACTTTTAACTGTTGTGCCGTATACAAGAATCGTATTGGCACGGGCAATTCTATAACGCCAGAACAATCGCGTGAAGCCTGCTGGGCCTTCTTCCACCGTAGGTGGCTTAAACATGTATGCCATTGTTCTCCTTATTGGGGTTAGCCCCCGCCCGAAAGCGGGGGACTAACACTTACTTCAAACTACGCTGTGTGGATTGAAGATGTTGATTCAATACGAACGAGTGATGGTTCACGGTAACGTGCCCATCCAAGTACGCCGTACCATCCGATTGGACGGAAACGCATCAACTTGTCAACGATTGGTCCGAAGATGACATGTGGCTCTTCAGCAACTGCCTCTGCGAGTGCCTGCTTACCTGCAACGAGTGTACGGAATACACGGACGCCGCCTGTAGCGTTGACATATGAAGAAGTACCGAAAGTACCTGATGCTGAACCAGCACCTGTACCGTCAGCAAAGTTAGCCATACGTGGAGACTCAACAAACATTGCGCCTTCGTATGTTCCAATTGTTCCTGGCCAGAACTCAGAAGCACCTGTCTCTGAGTACTTGTGGTCATCACGCCATCCGCCAGCACCAGTCTCAGCACGAAGATCGTGTGAAACTTCTGGGTGGATACCAACCCAGTAGTACTCGCCCTGACGTGGGACAGCCTTGTTAGCACGGAGCTTAGCGACAGCCAAACGGATGTCACGAGACTTGATTACGTCTGTTGAGAGGATTGACTTGTTAGTAGTACCGTTTGTGTATGTACCTGCAAAGGTAGATACTGCGTTACCGTTAACTTCTGCAATTGCGTTGATTCCGCCTGTGAGGGTAGAAAGCGCAACTGTGTCAAGTGAGTCAGCCATGTTGAACGCGATGATGTCTGCAATCGCTGGATCAACGTCTGAGAGTGAGAACAATTCAAGCTTACGGGTTGCAAGTGATGCATTTCCGTATTCCTGAAGTGTTACTGAAGCTGTTGTTGTGTTACCAAGTGCAACTGCATCTGGATCAACTTGCTCAGTAAGTGGTGTTGTTGCAGCCGAGAGATCAGTATAGAACTGGAAAACGACTGATGAACCAGGCATAGCCTGCTGTACTGGCTTCTTGTCCGCTACATCGCGAACCATTGGCACAGCACGAAGGGCGAACTCTACGTAACGATCATAGGCGGTCTGTACGAGTGAGGTACCGAGCGAGCCAGAGGTCGTATCTGTATATGCGTTAGCCATTGTGTGTCACCTTCTTTCTGTAAGGTTTGTGCTTGGATGGGTTTTTTATCGTCGGAAACGTTGGCTTGGTGAGCCTGTTAACGCGTTAAGTTCTTCAACTGTCTTTGCCCCAGCAATCTTTGCGGCCAGATCCTGGTCACGAGATGGGGTATTCGCGTTTTGTGTTGCAGCGTCAATGCGCTGATATGCTGCCACGTTTGCTTTGGTTTCTTCTGATGTTGGAGCAGGTTCTTGTCCAGCGATCTGGAAGCCGAATACATCGGCGTTCTCTGATAGCCAGGCATCAACTGCTTCAGGCGTTGAAATATCGCCAGGTATAAACTTGGCGACCTTTTCTGGGACGCCTTTATTAGCCAATACTTCTTTGACTGAACGACTACGAAGATCTGACTGGATTTGCGCTAGCTGATCCGCCAGTTCTTTCTTTTCTTTCTCTGCACGCTTTAGAGCCTTGCGGAGATTTGCTGGACCATTATCTGTCTCAGCTGTTTCATTAACGAAGTCATCTTCGTCATCTTCATATTGGTTTGCCATGCGGCACTCCCTTTCGTTGATTGAGACGCAGGCCACAAATTCTCACAGGGGAATGAGGTTTGGCTCCCGCTACCAGTCTTAATACACGTCATCGGCGCTGGTGGACCGTGACGGATTCTATTTACTGTAGGCCGCTTGTATCGCTAATGCCTAGGCTGCCTTTACCTGCTCCTGATGAGCCTGAGAAGGCGCTGATTTCTTGAGTCTTAAGACGCTCAAGTTCTGCTTGGGCTTGTGCCTGAGTCTGTGTACCAGGCTGACCGAATACTGCGGTCTGTAATTCCTGACCAACATTTCCTGCTGTGCCGTAACCCTGATAACGATTAGCAAGTGCTTGTGTTGCTGGCAATTGCTGAGCGATGTTCTGGAATCCAGTCTGTGCTTGGGCTTGTGTGACACCCGCTGCTGCCAACTGCATTGCATAATCTTGTGTGGTGTTAACACCAGCACGAGCCGCTTCAGCTCCAACTTGTGCTGCCTGAACTTTCTGAGCAACGATGTTTGATGCAGTTGCTGGATCAAGAAGATGGAATACCATATCGCCAGTGCCAAGACCCATTTGATTTAATTGCTGAATAACATAAGGATCTTCCGAATTGACCGCTGTTGTGGCTGCATCAATACGCTGTTGTACTTCTGCTGGGGATACATCTACCGACATCAACTTGCCAATGTAATCATTGTTAATTGCTGTTGTTGGCAACCCTGCGCGAAGCATTACTGCCTTGTACTGTTGCTCAGTGGCAATATATGTTGCTGGGTCAAGGACTGGTAGGCCAGCTTGCTGACGAGCAGTGTTTGCTGAGAATCGTGTCTGCCATGCAGAGGCAAGAGATTTAATTGAAGGGTCTGAGGAATTAACCGCAGATGGGTCTTGAATAACCGCCTTGATGGTGTCTGATGTATAACCTTTTTGCAACAAACCTGTAATGCCAGATGCAATATCTCCACTTAGACCGTAACCAGTAAGAGTAGATGTAAGCAACTGAAGGGCATTTTGATCTGTTGATGGAGCAGCGTTTGTCGCTCCTGTTGCCGTTGTTGCTGGTGCGGTTTGGGCAGTTGTTCCCATTGCAGCCATTTGGGATGATGCAGCATTGCTGGCATAAAGTTGCCAAGAACCAGTATTAGTTCCGCCAATCCAAATATATTGTGACCCTGCTGGCGCAGTTGGCTTTACAGATTTGTTGCGCAGTGGGTCTGTCATTGTTGCGGCTGGTGTAGGTGCAGGAGCCGCTGCGGCTGGAGTCTTTGTTGTTGATGCAGGAGTTGCTGTTGGTGTTGACTCTGGCGCAACAGCGCCATAATTGATAGCTGCTGCTTGATCCGCAGCGCTTACAGTTGTAGTAGGCAAAGAAATATCTCCGCCATCAATTATTGCTTTATTTGGTCTGATCGCCATTATTGAGCCAATCCAAAACTCTTGAGGAAGTCTAATCCAGTAGACATCAAGCTGTCACGAGCGTTGTTTGTTTGAAGCCACTTAGGATCTTGGCGAAGCAAGTTCTCAAACTGCCAAGTAGGCATTGGCTGGCTTGTGCCATCAGGTCCAACGGTAAGCCCTGCTGCTTTTTTAATATAAGGATCTGTAGAAATATCTACAGCGTTTGGGTCAATTTCAAGAATACGAGCCATTGAGTTGATATATGGTGAAACAATGTCTGAAACCTTAAAACCTTTATCAATCTTGTCTGCGTATCCAGACCAATCCAACTTTGCCTGATCTTTAATTTGACCCATGAAGTCATTAACAGTTAATCCGCTAGAAGGATTGTTGATGGCGTTTGCGGCATCTTGGTACCAAGAATCAACATGGGCAACACCCATTTGCTGAGCGTAACTCTTGAGAGAGTTGATGTTGTCAAGGGCGGTTCCGCCAGCGGGGGCAACTGCTGGGCCTGTAGCACCCGTTCCTAGCGCACCTGCGGCACCAGTAATTCCCTGTGTTCCACCGTTTTGTGCAGCAAGGGCAATCTTGCTCTTAAGAATTTGCTGGTATCCAGCATTGCCAAAAGCGTTTGAGTCATATGCTTGGAATAAAGACTTGTCAGCAAGATCCTGAATAACAGAATCGCTTAATGTGCCATAACCCATTTCCGTTGCAAGCTGCTTGATTTCAGCAGAACGGTTTTGAATATCAACTGGGTAAGTGTTGTTAATAAACTTGGATGTGGCATACAAAAGACCTTGATCTTTGTTTGCTGCAAACCAGTCAGTCTGGCGGAAGTTTTTTTGGAATGATAAAGCGTTGCCAAGCCAACCTTGTTTCTGCGCTTCTGCTAGGAAGCCAGAAAGGGTTTGCTGCCAAGCAGGACGGCTTGGGTCAATTTTTTTGCCATCATCTTGGTGCCAAAAAGCGTAAGCACCACTACCTGGTGTTGTTAATGCTGACTGCACATCCGCTGGGCTAGTTAGACCTCCAGCAAAACCACCAGTAGATCCTGTATCAAATGCAGGGGCAGGAGGTGTGGCGGGACCTGTAGGTCCAGTTGAAGCAACTTTAGGTTTAGTAGCCATTATGCAGCACCCGCATCCGATTTAGCCATCTGGGTTAACATGTCAAAAGCGGTCGTTGCTGACTGGAACTCCTGAGCAGAAGCAGATGTTTTAATTTGCTGAGTAAGAAAATCTTGTGGATTTACACCAGTCGTGACCTGTGTACCGCTAACAATTCCACGCTTACCTGATTGCTGGTATGTGGTTTCGCCAGTATATTTACCAGGGTTTGCTTTTTCAGCGGCAAGAAGTTCTGCGCCATATTGCTTAATTTCAGCAGGTGTAGCGTAGCGACCAACAAGTTGCTGAAATAAACCGTTAACTGTTGACTCAATATCAGGTTGTGAAGTTTGAGTTAGGTATGTGGTATTTGTTGTTGTGGGAATTGCGTATAGATTGGTGGCGCCGCCTGTTAGGCCAGCATAAGCCTGTGCAAAAGCACTCTTGCCAACAGCACCTGTTGGTGCTGGTGCTGGTGTCGCTGATGGTGTTGCCATTACGATACTCTCCTAAATACGCCATTGATAACATTTGCAAGATTTGGATTATTGGTCATTTCTTGATCCAAATAATTGTTCCAAGCATCTTGAATTAAATATCCAATGCTTGTAAGTTTTGTGCCTTTGGTCTGCTGGCTAATGGCTGCGTGGTAATCGTTGTAACTTGAAAGCAAGTCTGCGATACCTGTTGCCTGCTGTGAGTTGCCCAACTTGCCCGTGCTTTGCAAAGACTGGAAATCTTTAAGAGCATTTTGGGCATCTACAGTTTTGGTTGGATCTTTGTAACTAGCCCACCAAATTGGATTTTGCTGAGCATAGTTTTCGGTTACAACCTTCCAAGCCTGTGAAATTTGGCTAAGGGCAGTAATGTTATTTGTTGCTTTTGCCTGCTTAATGGCATCTTGGTAATCTTTGAAGTCTTGGCCAAGATCAGCCCAACCCTTTGCAACATATACCGAATTCATAAACTCTGCTGGTGTCTGCTGAGCGCGAAGGTGCATTGTAAGCAACTTGTTCTCAATAGCCTGAATGTCCCCACCAGCTGTGTTTTGAGGAACAAGGTATGCAGCGCCATTTGGATGGCTTTGCATAATGTCCTTGTTGGCATTTAACCAGTTAATGGTTGCATCCGAAAGCGGAATTGTTGCTCCGTTTTCTTTGGTCTTTGAAAAGCCTAAAGTGTAGGAAATTGCTTGGTTGCCATGGCTTGATAGGAACTTATCTTGTGCCTGAGCGATTGTCATGCCAGACTTAAGCATGTTTTGATACTCATCGCGTAAAGATTGCAAGTTCTTATTGTAATCCATATTGGATACGTTTGGTGCTAACGGCAAGAAGAATGAAAGCAAGCCCTGAATAAACAAGTTTGACTTTGCGTTGTTTTCAATCCTGTCAAGGATCTGCTGTTGCTGAGCAGGTGGCAATGATGGGAACTTATCGTCAATAAGTCCATGGTATTGCGCACTCGCAATAGCAACCAAAGTAGCGTTGTGAACTGCGCTCACTCGTTGATCCATTGTCAAGCCATTAAAGATGGCTCTAACGCTTGAGTTGGGAAGAACGGTATCTAGCCAGTTAGTTGCTGGGTATCCGCCTGATGCAGCACTTGCTGCTTTTTCCATCCACGGGAAACGCTTACCAAGTTCAGTTACTGCAAGGTTTGCCATTGGTGAGATACCTGGCATCTTGACTTCTGGGAGAACAGTTGCAAGAGATGCAGTGTTTCCGATAACGGACTCTGGCATGCCAGAGAAAGAGTTTAATCCGATGGCTTGGAGTCCACGGAGTGCAGCATTACCAAATTCACCAACAAGTGGGTAGACAATATACTGCTTGCCAGTTGAGTCGGTATGTACAAATCCAGGATTGTTCATTCCCTGCTGGATCATCTGGAAATCTCTGAATGTGCGGATGGCACGACCATCTTGCAAACCAAGGCGACCAATACGCTTTAGTGCCTGTTCCTGTGCAAAGTAGAATGGGAACAAGTTACGGCTCATTGTTGCCCATTGGCTGCGAAGTGCAGGGTTGTGGATCAATGGAACCATTGCAACTGTTGCCTTTTGACCTGCTAGGCGTAGTGCTTCATCCTCAGTAATTGCACCTGAGTCAAGAAGTGGCTTGAGATCACGGAAGTTCTCATATAGGTAATGAGCAAAGATAGGCTCACGAGAGATATGATCAATAACTGGGTTAATAAATGTACGGTATCCAAAATCAAGAACCTTGTCTGTAGAATTTGCCCAGTTTGGCTTGTGAGCCTTTCCAAGAATAGCAAATGGGCTATCTGTAGTTGGAATGTTCTTTAGCGCAGGCTCGTATGTACGCTCGCCATTTTTGATGTTGTTGATAAGATCTTCGTGGATTTTTCCTGAAGCACCTTCAACTAAACCACGGAATGATGAAACAACTTCGTTGGCATATGAGGCAGGGTCGCCCTTAGATAGACCAACCATTGTTGGGCGGAGATCCTTGTACTGGTCTGTATCCTCAACACGAGCTTGGAAGGATGCTTTAACCTTGCCCCACTTTTCATCATTAGAAAGTGATGACCAGTCTGGTGACTTTGAGAACTTCTGCCAGTCTGCTGCAATATCCTGAGCCATCTGCTCATTGCGCAACTTGGATAGGTTCTGCGCCCAGTACATGTGGTAATGAGGATTTGTGCCAGTAAGGCTTGCAATTTCCTCGGTTGGCTTGGCTGTGTGGCCCATCAACTGTGAAAGAATATCTACACGATCATCGGCATTGTTCTTAAATGACTTACCGTGATCTGATGCAACGCCTGCTGGAATACCTACGTGACCCATTAACTGCTGGTACTTAGTAACAACATCTAACTTATCAGCTGCTACATAAGGAGCAATTTTGCTGTTGATAAATCCAACTGGGCTGATACGGTTGCGAACACCACGAATATCTGTAGCCAGTTCATTGGCTCGTTCAGTGGCGCTGAGGCTCTTGTAAATGTCAGCCTTTTGCTTGATAAGTTTTGTTACAGCGTTGTCAGTAATAGACTTGCCAGAAAGCAAGGCAGCATGATCTTCGCTAGTAAGCGCCTGAGCAGCAGAATCTGCATAACGGGCAATAGTGTTGTCATCTAGCTTGTGCAAGATGTTGTACTTTGCTGCACTTTGAGCAACCTGAGTCTTGAGATAATCGCCAAGACCAGCACGGATGATCTGGTGTAATGCCTCAGATGAGGCTACGCGTAGACCAAAACCTGTTGAGAAAAGGGTAAGCGGTGCAAAGATCTTATCAGTGTAGTAAGTAAATCCATCATCCAACTTCTGATAAAGAAGGCTATGAATTGTTGACTGACGCATAGCGTTACGCAATTCTTTGAAATCAATAAATGCGTTGTTGCCGCGTTGCCAAGACCAAAGGGCTACACCCTGCTTACCGCCATCTTTCATGTCTACATAACCGCGTGGTGCACCTGACTCATCATGGCCATAGGCAATGTTTGTCAATTCACCGTTATTTGTGGCACGTTGCGCCTGTGACATAACACGGTTGACAATTGCATCGTTAGATGAAAGACCAGCGTTCTTGACAACTTCCTTAACAAGATTACCGTACATCTCTTGCTTTGTGGCAAGATCTGGCTCAAGCATAATTTTAGCAGTATGCTCAAGAGCAAGGTCGTGTGGCATAGCGTAGTAAGCCATGTTGTAAATCTGTGGCGCAAGGTTTGGGTCATCCCAAGTAAAGTTTCTACCTGATTGCTCAAGTGTCTTAGCGTTGATAGCCAAAGCCTTATAGCCAGTAAAAGTACGAACCTTAGCGGCAAGACCATTAAGTGCTGCTTCCTTGGCTCCTGAAATGTCAAACATACCCAATTTGGCAAGGGCAGTTGGAAGAGCACCCTGAAGTGTTTGCTTCTGTATCGTGCCATCTGGGTTAAGAAGTGGGTTGCCTGCTTCATCAGTAACTGTTGATGTCTTAGGCAAAAGCAAGTTGCGTTCTTCGTTAAGCGATGTGCCAGACTGACGGATAGCCTGAAGGCCCTTGTCAACAAATGCACGAGCAACTGTCTGGGTAGGCAAAATCAATGTGGTGCGTGGGGTAGCATCCTTAGCAATAAGTTCTGATGAGTAAAGTGTCTTACCCATTTCATTAACAACTTGCTGTGGCGTTGATGCTTTAGCAAGGCGCTCAGCTTCATATGTTGTGAACTGGCTTGCTGGGAACAAACGCTGAATCTCAACTGGGTTTGATGTCTGTGCGATTGTGTCTACAGCACGACGGAAACCAGTATTGGCCACATTGTCATAGGCATCAAGAACCTGTGAACCGCTGTAAGCTTTACCTGAGTAAGCAACCATAAAGTCATTAACAGACTTTGATTGTGCGGCAATAGGCAATGTTGCCTTGATCTGCATTGGCTTGCCAGACTCATCAAGTAATGTCTTTCCAGCGTCATCTACAGCTGCGCCAACATACTTGCCTGTCTTAAGTGCTGAGTTGAGTTGACCACCTTTAACAAGTGGGTCAGCACCAAAATCAAACACAGCATCTGTAACGCCAGAAATGGTCTGACCAAATCCATGCTCAGTATCTTTAAGAGCAGAAAAGCCTGGTAGTTGACCAAGGGCATTAGAAAGATCGCGACCAGGAGAAACCAAATAATTTGGATCCTGCGACTTGGCAACTGAATCTTTGAAAGATGGGATAAGTTTTGCTAATCCACGCTCGCCAGCGGCTGCAAGATCTGCACCAAGAACTGCTCCCATTGGACCTGCGAGAGAACCAACAGCGGCTCCGCCTGCTACACCAAGAGTGGCAAGTACGCCTTGCCATACTGAATGGTCTGTATAGACGCTATGAAGAAACTTGTAATCTTTTTGCACTTCTTGCAATGGCTTATTTGCCCACTGCATAATTGTGCCAACGCCAGGGACTTTGCCCGCTGCTTGAGTAACTGTGTTGAGAACGCCTTTAGCATCACCAAGAATTGTTCCCCAAACGCTCTGGGAATTGTATTGTTTTTGGTGATCGGCTAATGCCTGAGCATGAGTCGCAATTGTATTTGCGCCAGCAAGAGTAAGAGCAGCATCAGGTGATCCTGTAGCAATTGCGTCAGCACCAAGCTGTGGAGACTTTTGTACAAGTTCAGGATGATTTTGTACAATTTGGTTTGCGACAGCAACGTTTGGTGTTGTTGTAACTGTAGGCGGAGTAACCGATGGCGTAGGTTGCGGTGTAGGCGTTGCCATAGATTACTGTCCTAAGATTGACGCGAGTCGCTTTAACTCTGGTGAAGCATCAGGATGTGATGCTAATGCCTGTACGGTTTGCTTGGCAGAACCGCCACCAACAGTGGTGGGCATTGTGCCAAGGATCTCTGGTCCAGCACCAGGACCAAGTGGTGAACCTGTAGTTACTGGTTCATTTGGGCGCTGTGTTGGGGCAGTAAGGGGAACGATTGGCTGCTGTGGAGTAGCCTGTGCTTGTCCACCTTGCTGTGGCTGCATAGAAGATGCAGGAGCAGGCTTTGGTGGATTGTTTGTTTGTGCCATTGGTGCAGATGCCTGCATATCCATTAGCGATTGTGCATCTCCGTAATTAGGCATACCTGCCACATAACGAAGTGCTTGCTTTGATGCTGGTCCGCCATCGGTTCTTTGGCTTAAAGCCCCAGGGCCTGATGTCATTGCTGGCTTGTTTGCCTGTGGCATGACTTATTCTCCCTCTTTTAGTGTCTCAATGGTTCGGGCTGCATACTCGTGGAACGATTTTTTATCATCCACGAAACTTGCTTGGTGTTCAAACATCTGAGTCAAGATGTCAAACCCACTTGCTATATCAATTAAAATTGCTGCGGTTGTATCTGCGAGCAGGGCAAAGAAATCCCACTTAGTTACTTGCGTAGGAACTCTGCCCTGATCGTCAGACATTTAATTACTTACCGCGTGGCTTGCTTGCTGTTGTGCCTACGCCCTTTGTGCCTGAAGGCTGCTTTGAGTAAAGGACTGTTGACTTTCCTGTTGACTCTGGACCCTTCTTAGGCTGGATCTTTGTCTTCTGGGTAACGGCTTCTGATGAACCCATTGAACCCTGGTTCTTTGGTGAAGGAACCTTTGTAGTCAATGATGACTTAAGTGTTGCCATGATGTATCTCCTATAGGTTTGTTTGATCGCCAGAAACGTTAGGCTGGCGACCTTCTGGAAACAGATGCGCTAAGCGCTGGCTGTCCAGAAGATGAAAGTCCTGCTAATAGATTCTGCAATGCAGAACCACCTTGTGCGCCACCTTGCGGTGCAGCAGGCATGCCTTGCGGTGTAGGTGCCCCAGAAGGAACCTGTCCAGGGGCGCCTTGCGCCTCACCTGCGGTAGCTTCTTCTGGGGATACTGGAGCGGGGGCAAAGGCTTCAGCGATAACATCTTCAATGTTATCTCCAGCCATGCGTCCCTTAATTGCTGCTGCAATTGCTGTAATTGCCTTTGAAGGATCTTGTCCTTGTGCAGCCATTGATGGAATTGCTTGAGCGTATGCTGCAACGGATTGCATCAACGCATCACGTAATTCTTCTACTTCAACTCGCTCTTCTTCCATGGTGACGTTCATCTCCCATGGCATCTGACGACGCAAGAAGTCGCGTGAGATTAATTTATCTCCACGAGCCTGAAGTCCGAATACCAAAGCACGGTTTGGATCAAGTCCAGCCATCATGCCATAAGATACATCGCACCAGTAATCACCCTGAATGTCTTTCTTCGGGGTGTAGGTAATCTCATAAGGAGCGCCAGCGTTTACACCGCGTACTTCCTTTTCAACATCACCAAATAGTTTTTCATCCATCATGAAGCACATGCGCATGACGTGGCGGAA
>Ga0214166_1000486_pt1 | contig 19814 bp, 16 predicted proteins | sample TroBogepilimnion_27_FD_153005 | JGI IMG/M metagenome (GOLD analysis project Ga0214166, IMG submission 153005) | Freshwater microbial communities from Trout Bog Lake, WI - Practice 18AUG2009 epilimnion v3 | ecosystem: Environmental > Aquatic > Freshwater > Lake > Epilimnion/Euphotic zone ...
CTTTAACTACCTTTAGCTTGAACTGCGTACTGTATTTGCTCATAAAACAAAACCCCCTTGGTTGGACTTGGTGTCCAACTTTTGGGGGTCAGTTCACGAAGGTGGCTTTAGTTATTGTGAGCTAGCCTCTCTCTTACCAATCAGCGTCCTTCTTTCCACCAGCTTTGGGCGCAGCAGATTTAGCTGGAGCTTGGGGTAAATTTCCTGCGGGTGGTGAACTCACCTGTGGAGGAGGCGGTGGGACTGCTGGAGATGCGTTTAGTAGCACCTCTTCCCTAACTTGCAATACACCAGGCTTAATTCCATCTAACTTGATTTTGACATCAGAAAGTGTGCCGTAAGACATTTTTGGCGTAATGCGATTAATAGTAACCACGCAACATTCACTTTCCATATTGCCTAAGGATTGGCCGGTCTGAGGATCTTTCATTTCTTTGCCCATAGAGAAAATCTTAAATTGCTGACCTTCTTTAACAGAGCCCTCACCCTGACTCAGGGCAACGGTAGTGCCATCAATTTCCAAAATGGAAATTGGGAAAGTTTTCATCATGATCGCATTTGTAGCTTTTCTTGCGATATTGGCTTGAATGTCTTTCAGTGTATTTACTTCGTTGATACTAGCACCCATCGTAGTTGGAGCAACACGAGGAAACTCTCCAGTTAAAGTATTGGAGAGCATAACCTGGCGAGTAGCTAGGTTAATAAGGCGCTGCGAGATTGCCCAGGATCCACCATAACTAACCAATTCTCGATCAGCAGAAATTAATTTACGAGCGCTACGTTCATAAGCTAAGTTATTAACAACCCCAACCCAGACAATGTCGGCACTCAAAGCTTGGCCAAGTTTCGCTAAATCGGCAGTGTTTGTTTGACCAGATGCAATCATTCCTAATTCACCTTGAACTTCAGAATCAAATTCACGATCCAAAACGGTGTATCGACCACTCTGAGACAGAGAATCAATTATCAATTGACGAACTGGATCCAGAACCTGTGCTGCAGGAACCTCATTTCCACCAATATTAAAAGTAGGACGATTAGACCTTAGGGGCGATACAACAATCTTAATTTTTCCAGCATCAGCCGGGGCTTTAAATTTTGCAATCTTAGCGCTAATCTGAACGGTGTACATACCGCCATCTTTAGCCGGAGCGCTACTAGAAATCACTTTGAAATTTGAAACCACACCGTTTGAAGCTGTGACTATTTGCTCAGCAAAAGCTTGGCCCTGCATTGTTGCAGTAGCCTTCGCTGAATCATGACCCTGGCTAGAATCCACATCTAAAGTCGCAGTAGCCTTCGCCATAACATTTAAATTTGCAGAGCTGGCATCAACAACAGCTCCATTAACCTGCTGAATAGCGAGCTTAAGAGCGTCATTGACAGCAGCTCCAGGGGTAACTCCTACCCCTTTAGCAGATACCTCTACTTGCTCAACTTTTCCAACATCGGGGGTGGATGTAAGGTTTGGAGCATTTTTATCCCCGCACGCGAATAGCCCAAGCACTACAAAAGAAATTACTAAATATCGCTTCATTCGGGACTCCAAAAAAATTTATTAATAGGGCTTGGGCCTTAGGCTTAATTAAAAACCATCTAACATCTTTGTAACTTCAGCAGAATCTTTTGGTGGAGTAATGTTGTTAGATTTTGCGTAATCGTAGATTGAACCAAAAGTATTTTTGAGATTACTCATGTCGTCAGGAATATTTTTGGTAATTGCTAAGGCCATACCAGCCTTTGAAATATCGTTCACGCTAGGGCTAAATCCCTTAACACTCAATGCCAACTTTCCATATGCAAGAACTCCAAGAGCGAAATCACCAAACCCACTCATAAAGACCTTTTGGCCATTTGCATCAAGCTTTAAAGCGTGATTTGCATACGCATCTTGAATAGCCTTTGATCGATCGGTAATAATCCTATTTGCATCATCAACCTGCTGTGAAGTTGCACCAGCAGTCAAGTTTGTGATTTGAGCAGAATTCAGATCAGAAGTGACCTTGATATTTGCCGCTTTCATCAACTTATCCTGTGCCGAGGCAATCTGCTTAGAGCCTGCAATATAGTTAGACGTAATCTGCTCTAGGGACGCGCCGCCCCCACCTCCAATTGCGGAGGATGCCGCACCTAATAAACTTCCAAATTGCGCATGTGAAAGATTGCTTAAGAGCAATCCAAACACTACAAATAAAATCTTTTTCATTTTTAACTCCCGTTTAAATTATTATTTCGCACCTAGTGCATTTAATCGACTTACGACTTCTTTTGCCGCTGCCATTGCTCCATCTTTCAGAGCCTTATCACGAGCCTCATCATTGGTCTGACCCAAGCCGAATTGATTGACTGACGGAACAGAAGCAATTTCAGAGCCGTCATTAACATCAAGTGCTCTTGCGGCAATTCTTACGCCCTCCCGAGCCATCCCAGAGCTTGGATCTATTGTTGGGGAGCCCAAGGTTAATGTAGCTAATACAAAAACAGGAACGCCACCAGCCCTAAGGGATTGATAAATACCTTTGATCGTAGATTGACTAAGGTCACTTCCAGTTGAGAAATCTTTCGTAATCGCTTTAAGATCTTTGTCACTCAAAGCCATATCTGAATCAATTACCTTGTAACCAGCCTGTGAAAATACACTGGTGATATTCGATCGTTGGTCAGAAAGTGGGAAAGCACGATATGCAGTGTCATCAGCTTTACGCGTAGTGCTTCCGCCAGTCTCTACCTTGATTGAAGAACTTGCATTATCTGTTCTTGATGAATTTGTGCTAATTTTTGTGTCAGTAATGGCCTCTCCTTCTGTACCGCTAGTACTCTTAGTGCCCGTTACATTAACCTCAGCCCTTTTAACGACCCGAGCATCAAAGGATCGAATACTTGCAGCTTCACGCCCAACAAAGATAAATACAATCTTGGATTTAGACCCTGCAGACGCTTTTGCAACCGTACTTGACTTACGCATCAGAACATTAAGCTTGGTCTCATTAACAGTCACCTTTACAGACACCGAATACTTATTCATGCTTGATTGATCCTGCTCATTCAAGACTACTGTGCCTGTCGTGAAGCTATCAATATCACCCATAATCTTTTCTCGATTAGCATCGAAAGCTTCGTAATCAGCTTGCCCACGCTCCGAGAAATAATTCTCCATAGCTGACTCTTGAGCCTTTTGATAGGCCTTATCTTTATCTCCGGTGCCTAAAAAACCTGAGTACTTGACAGTACCAAGACCTTTAACGGTGACGGTTTGAGCAAAACTTGCCCCGCTAATAAAAAGCAGGGCAGCAAATACAATCGTTAATATTTTCTTCATCTTACATATTGCTTTCTATCATTTTGCGAGTTTTTGAAATTTCAGAACTGATGTTGGAGCTTGAAGCAGCAGCCTTGGCCCATCCTAAGTCGTCAGTTTTAATTGCATCGGCAAACTTCTTAAATATTCCATTCAATGAATCCATGTAACCAGGGAAATCATCGCCAGCCTGTTTATTAATGGGGGTTATTGAGAGCTCACCATTTTTAAAATCTGACTGCAAAAAGTGTTGATCACTTAATTGCTCATATATATCAATATTGATCGAAGTAGCATAGATATTCGAAACTTCAACAGCAGTCTCATCTTTTTTAATTTTTGCGTACTTATTTAATTTGAGGTTAACTAAATAATCTCCATCACCAATCTTTATCTTAATTTGGCCATCTGAATTTTCGAGCTTAAGTGTCATCATCCCCAACGCTTGCCCTATTTTTGAAGGGAGTATTGCAACCCCGGTTTTAGCCGATAATGCAGATGAAAACCCATCAGACAATATATCCTTGACCGCGTTTTGATTTCCCCTAAGCTGAGCAGGAAACATTCCATATGCATCAGGATTTACATCAACTTTAGCAACCTGAATAGATTTAACCCCATCCTTGGGCAACGTTGCCTTTGATAGCCTGCTTAAGTATTGGGAAATAAGCCCCTTGTCATCCTGACGAGTAATCATGTCTAATATGAGCTCTTGAATCTTTTGCTTCGATGGTGACTGGCTTCCAGGACTTGCATCAAAAAGCACCAGATTCAAAGGGTAACTTCTTACAATAGTTTTATTTTTATAATCAAAAATAAGCGCATCAGCACTGAGATTAATAAAAGTTTTGTAATAACTTCCATAATTCTCATTTAACACTGTCTCGCCTGTGACAAGCAAAACAGTCACAAGCCCTCCATCCATATTTTTTAAATTGATCATTGCATCTGGCGGGGCAATTGTTAAATTGGAATTATTGACCTGCCCCAATCTAGCCATAACTTGAGAGCTCAAACTACTCATACCTTTTGGAGTCTTTTGCTTATAAAGCTCGCTTAGGAATGGGTACCTTGCTGGAATCCCAGCGGCCTCACCTGAAAATGTAAAACCTGCAAATATTAAGTTTTCAGCGTATGAGGATTTAGCACATCCAACCAGCAAAACAAATATTAGCCAAAAAATACCACTATTTTTTTTCATTACTACTTGTACTCTACTAATAAGTCTTATGTCTATATTTTTATGGAAATTGCCTCTATTTTTTATAAATATTGCAGAGGCACTTGTTTTATATCAATAAGCCAAAGGTAAGCGCTCTAATTTTTTATGGTGGTGAGTTGTGGGCGCCTCTTATTGGCCGTTTAGAGACTCCCAAAACAATGAATTAGCCTGATCTCAGCGTCTGCAGTTGGCTGCATAGTGACCATTCGACTGAACTAAGCCCCGCTGGCGCTATCCGACCCCAAGCGGACTATTGCAGACAATAAAACCCTGCCGCAGCAGGTCTTTTATTTGAGTCATTTCTAACCGATTCGGGATATTACAAACCCACCGTATAAGTGGCCATTACGGTAGTTGTTCCTACTGCTTGGTAGATTTCTTGGCGATAGATTGCATTAATACCTAGACGCTGATTCTTCTCAACATCATAGTAGGCGCCAAGGCTTGCTGTTGGTCTTGTTCTCACCATATTGGGGTTCATGCTGATAGGAGTCAACCCAGTAATAGTTGAACTTGTAGCAATGTAATTATCGTAGTTAGTACTCATATTGCGCTCTACTCCACCACTAGCCAATACCGTGACATCAGGCATTACCTTGTATTTACCCTCCACACCAATGAGTGCAGCGCTCGAGTTGGTATTAACTTTATTCATCGTTAAGGGCGCTGTCACTGAACTTGAAGTTGCTTCGGTATAGCCACCCATATTGTTGCGGGTATAACGCAGTCCTGCGTATGGCAATACCAGGACATCATCCACCACTGCAAAGCCGTATTTACCCATTGCTTGGACACCTTGACTAATCATGGTAGCTGAACCTACACCCGGTTCCGATGTTCCTACTATAGTACGCTGAATGGTAGTATCTTTTTGACCCATGCCAGCAGAGAGCTTTGCTTGCCAGCCAGTGGTGTCAAGATTTTCTTGCCAAACACCAAACACGCCAACCATTGGGGTATTGTTACTTTGCTTAATCGTGCCACCAGGCATAGAGGTAGAGAAGTTCTGATCTAAAGATAAACCAACACGACTGTTATTTGCATCTAAGCGATAAGAACCAATCAATAAACCGCTGGTGTTATTAATGGAACCAGCAGAAACGGTAGTATTACGACCACCGGCTGATAGACAAATACCATTCTTATCAAACACGGCACAGTCATAAGTAAAGCCATTGACTAGAACGGTGTTTTGAAGAGTAATACTGCTTTGCAGTGCAGAGGAAGTATTCACAAGAGAGGCTTGGGTATCGGCGGTGGATGGGCCAGAAAGATATGTCAATAAGTCCCAGCTATCAGCAAGTATTGCGTCTGCAACTAAGCTATACCTATAGCTACTGTATGTTCCGGTTGTACCGGTAACACCTGAGAGAGAGCTAAAACCTTGCAATACATTTAAGTAGCGATTCGCACTAATTACCGAAGCATTGACCCCCAAAACTAGAGTTGTTCCAGTGTTTCCATAAATATTGAAAGCTATTGAGCCGGATCCATGTGTAGCAGTTAGCTGGCCATAATTACTAGAGCCATTAATAATAATGTTGTAGTTCGTTGGTAGTGCGCCTGTGTAAGTCAAAGCAGAGCTAGATGCACCTTGAAGGTTATTTAAAGTCCCTATGGTGCCACCTCTATTGTAGATTCCATAGGTGCCGCCAATGGTACCGGTATTGTTTAGTGTGCCAATGCTAGATGCCAATGAGTTAAGGTAAATTCCATAACTTGATGCAGAGATAGTGCCACTATTATTAAGTGTAGCGATACCGCTATTAATGACGAAGACCCCAATATTGGAAGCAGAAATTACTCCACCGTTGTTAAGGGTATCAGTATTGCCAGAAATTACAAATCCATTTAACGCGATAATGCCACCACCCGCATCCACTGTAAATGTTCCAGAAGATACGTAACAAGTAGTTGTAACTGTCACGCCACTCGTAATTTCAGTACTTGGGCAAGGAGTCAAGGCTGCTACCTCAAGAGAACTAAAGCAAATCCCCGCAAGAAATACTCTCATCAAGAGCGAGGTATTTAATTTGCAATTAAGTGAAAAGATTCTAAAAGTCATGACGCCCCTCGAGATTGAACAATGTTCGAAATCTGGGGCGGTAGGTTTGGCAGAATGCCAAGTCAGCTCGAAGAGATGCTGATAAGACTATAGCTTAGTTTGATGTCACTCAAAGATTGAATTGACAATATTTAACAATATCGTGGGTGTAGACTTAGGTGAGAGTCTTTTACTGGCCGATTTGAGCCAATTGGCAAGGTGGCTAATGAGGCACTTCTCGACCCAAAGCAGCCATTAGGGGATTAATTATTGCGGTAAATTCTAGTAATAAAATTATTATTTTCCAAGCCCGCCCTCCCAATGAAAAAAAATCATCCTTAAATTGACCAATAATTTCATTTATTCTCTAAATGGAATTAGGTGCTCCCTCAAGGAGTTTTCCTTCAGCTTAGAGTTAGTATGGCTATTTATAGTCATGATTATTTTATATTTTCTACAAACCGATAGCATTAATAAAGTTTTTGGCTTGGTTCTCGCAATCCTCTTACTGGTGACTGAAATGATTAATACTTCCATAGAAATGCTATGCAATAGAATAACCAGCGAATTTGATCACCAAATCAAAAAATAAAGGATATTGCTAGTGGGGCTGTTTTTCTTCTAGTCCTTACAAATCTATCTTTTATAGCCTATCTATTAGTCGCTAACTAATAAGATTTTGTTGTGACTTAAAAATGAAAGTTTAATTTTGCAAGAATCATCACTTAACTCAGTAAAAAAGACCTATAACCTTCTATCAAACATCTACAACCTTATATACGGCAAGTCACTGCAGAATGGTCGCGATGTGCTTGGGCGAAGTATGACCCATGAAGGTAATAAGAAAATCTTAGAGCTGGGGGTGGGTACGGGTCTCACACTAAATCTTTATCCAACTAACTCTGAAATCACCGGCATTGATATTTCTACTGAAATGCTTGAAAAGGCCAAGCAAAGAGTTGAAATTCTAGGCTTAAAGAATATTAAACTACTTGCGGCTGATGGCGAGCATGCTGAACTACCTTCTGAGTATTTTGACCATGTCGTTTTGGCTTATGTATACTCCGTGACCCCTGACCCAGAAGAGTTGATTAAAGAAGCATTTAGGGTTTGCAAGGCTGATGGTCATATATGGATACTGAATCACTTCAGTGGCATGGGCGGCTGGAACTTTATTGAATCGCTTATTGAGCCCTGTAGTCGCTTCCTTGGGTTTAGATCAATTTTTCCATTTGACGAGTTTGTATCGTCTAAAAATTGGAATGTAGTGTCAATTCAAAAAGTTAATGCCCTTGGCCTTTCTCGTCTAATAAAAATAAAAAAGCAATAAAGTGCGCTTTCGTTACCTGCTCCCCATTTTTTTTATACAAGGCATATCGTTTACGGGTTTTTTGTATTTAAAATTTGGCACCAGTAAAGCCTCTCCCTTAATGCACCTTATTTCACTGGGCATTATTCTGGCGATCCTCATTTCTGTCCTGCAATTATTCCCCTCAAAGAATAAAGGGCGCCAGTACAGTAAATTTGCCTTTGCCTTTATTTTTGGCGCTTTTAATTTTTTACTTTTAGCTTTTTATGCACTCACGATTTATGGCTATTTTCACTGGTCTGCGGCATTTACGCTTGATCTTTTTAATGCCTACATAACGCAACTTCCAAAACTGTTATCAGTAGCAGGGGTTTCATTTATATTCGCATTAGCCCTAGCGCTCCTATGTTTTCTGAGCATTTTCCTGATCTATATCTATCTCAGTAGATACATATTACTCACTAATGAGAATATTGAAAATACTAGAGCGATAAAACTCCGTTTTCGTACAGCAGAAATTTCGCTTAAACCAGTGACTTGCATTCGCCTTATGACAATAGCCTGCATAGCCCTATATGCCTTAACATACAGGCTATGGCTTCCTAGGGAGCCATTTGCAATTGCAATCACGAATAACTGGAGTTTAAGTAATCTAGCACCCATTGAGCTTTTTTTAACCAAATTCGATACCCATAAATCTGAGATCAAATTCAATGTCAATGCATCAAACATAAAACCTCGCCCCCTTATCCTTATAACAATAGATGCATTACGGAGCGATGAAATGGGCGTGTATGGTAATTCAGTTAATAACACTCCTTTTCTATCATCATTACTAAGAACACATCAGCTACAAAAATTTGATGTAGTCCACTCTATTTGCACTGTTTCATTCTGTGGATTACTGGGTCTCTTGAGGTCAAATTATTGGTCGGCCCTTAAAAAGCCATCACCCACAATTAGTGATGCATTAAAAATTAACGATTACCAAACGATTTTTTTATTAGGCGGAGATCACACCAATTTTGCAGGCCTAAAAAATTTCTATGGTAACAACATTGATTTTTATAAGGATGGATCGGTGGATTCGAGCAACTATCCTAATGATGATTTTGAAGTATTGAAATGGCTAAGAGATATTGACCCAAAGGCGCCAAAATCAACCTTCATGTTTATTCACTTAATGTCAGTACATGAAGCAGGATTACACCACGAGGAGTTTCAGAAGTGGCAGCCCTTCGTGGCGCCTATTGCTTCCGCCCTATTGGCTGGATCTACCCCCAGCAATGAATACGGGGTCGCCTATAGAAATAATTACAACAATGGCATTCTTCAAGCCGATGCAATGGTTCGCAAGATTTTTAAGGAGCTTAAAAATAAGGGAATGCTAGATAACGCTCTTGTTATTATCTCTGCCGACCATGGTGAATATCTTGGAGAATTTAATCGCTTCCACCATGGGCAGGAGCCTTATGAGCCAGTTTCTAGAATTCCATTGCTCGTTTACGACCCCTTAAACCCTAAATATCCAGACAGGAAGATGGCGAGTCAAGTTGATATAGCGCCTACTTTCCTTTATGCGATTGGGGCAAATATTCCTCCTATTTGGCAGGGGGTGCCTTTACAAGTTAAAACCTCAAGGTCTTCAGTATCAATAGCATCTGGTGACACATCAGGGACTGTTGCGTTAATAGAGGGAAGAAGATATAAATTCCTCAAGAAAAGAGATGCCAATACCGAATGGCTTTTCGATTTGAATTCACCAGAAGCTGAGACGCGCAATATTGCAACCCTTGTCGACCAAAAAGACATCTTGCTAAAAATTCGGACTTTAAATAATGCTTCAGAAAAGTAGTTCCCACTGATATATAACATTAATTAGTCGTTATTTCCCTTGATCATTGGGATGCTGCCCCGTAAATTTCTTCTTCGCCAATATTCTTTCTGCTGGAAGCTCACTATAGCCCAGCTTACCAGTGACAACTATTGGCCGTTTTCTGCCTGCCAGAGAGTCTAAATTGACCCAATTTGAGAGTCTGCTGAAGCCTGGAAACCGGTCGTTGAAGATCTAAAGGGGAGATTACCCCCTTCATGTTCTAAAACTAGATAAATCGCTAGAAAGTGGTATTTATAAAAAAGGTGGGGATGCTTTTTGCCCCTACCCGGTGGGTAATTTTTGGACTTGATTGTTTAGATAGAAGTTAGATAGAATGTCTCAGAAGCATCAAATAGTCTATCTAAATGAGCATCTAACCAGGCACCAGACCTATATAGATATTGGGCGCATGGGTTTTGGATCACCCTTCCTGGGCACCAAATACTCTTGCTAGACCTTATATGGGGGTCATAGAGCCCTATTACAAGGGCAATGGGCGCAGTTAGAAGTTCTATTTAGATAGTTTTAGATAGAAACTTATAGCTCAAAGCCAATTATGACCAAGTTAAAACTCAAGTATTTAACTTATAACAACGGATTGCCGTACTACCAAAGAGCATTACCAAAGTACCTACAGGCAGAACATAAACAACAATTGCTTCGCATACCTTTGCGAACCGCTTTATCAGCAGCAGAGATTCAATCTGGCTTGAACCATCATATCTCTTTAGCTCTTCAGATTAACCAATTAGCCGCCCATCATACCGGGCTATTTAAGACTGGATCGCCACTCACCAACCCAGATGCCTCTGAAATAGTCATGCTCTCAGAAGCGCTATCTATATATTTAGCAAATCATCAAAGAGGCAAAGATAAGAAGTTCATTTCCTACGCCCAATATAAATGGAATACCTTTATGCGGATCGTTGGCGATATGCCTTTGGTTCAACTCTCCAGGACTCATGCAAAACAATACCGGGATAAGAGACTTGATGAGAAAGTAAAGACAGCCACCATTAAGCGTGAGCTTAAGAGCATCTCAGCCATCATCAAGAAGACTTTCTTAGAGGTGGATCTTGATAAAACCAACCCCATAAGCAACATTGAAATACCTGGTCTTGGTAATGATTCGATTAAACGCGAACCCTTTACCCACGATGAATTTAAGCTGCTGGTTCAAGATTGCTTAAAGAGAAATGATAGTAAGCGGCGGATACTGCTTGTGACAGCATTTACTGGCATGAGGCTTGGTGAAGTTATTGGTCTTCGCCACAGCGATATAAACATTCGGGATCAGGCCGATCAAGCTAGCTATATATCAATCAAACCCCATGCTTGCAGGAGGTTAAAGACGAAAGGGTCTGCTAGAGATGTACCTATGGTTTCATTATTGGTGGATATTGTTAAGTTGCAAATCGAACACTCAACAGATTCAGCTTATTTATTTCCTGAGTATGTGACAGAAACCCAGGTGCTATCAAATACGGCCAGCGCTACACTAAACCAATACATCAAAACCCTGGACATAGATAAGTCAATCCATTGCTTGCGTCATTTCATGAGAGACGCACTCAGAGAGGCTGGAATCACCAAGGATTTGATTGACTCAATAGGTGGCTGGTCTTCGGGTGATATTGGCAACCTCTATGGCATGGGAAACAGCCTCAAAATGAAGCTTGAAGCACTCAATCTTGGATATCGATCCTATATTGCGTTGAAATAGAGATTTTAGAAGCACTGTACATATAAACAGTACTAAATCAATTTGGGCTTGATTTGAGGCCACTTTTGGTCGAGTTTGCCTACTTTTGATATCAGCCTATCAAAAACAGCATTATGGCTATAGCGCCGTTTCTGGTGGATTTATTTTATATTGTGAAATAAAAATTGCTTACCTATTGACTTTTAACGGAAAATGTGCGATAATATTTATCTGTATTTTAATTAATACAAATAAATAAACTCTACAACAGGTTATTACTACCAAGCCAGTTAGCTACTGGTGGACATTGCCTACGGGCTCTTTTTTGCACCCTATTTTTAGCTTGGGTGTCCTAAAAAAGTAAAGAACTCCCCTTTTCTGGGAGTAATCAAAATGAAGTACTGCAATACCAAAGACCTTCCGAGTCAGGAGCGTCTACGCCAGTTATTTGTCTATGACTTTGAATCTGGCTATTTATCCAATCGCATCAACCGCAAGAATCAAGTGGCTGGAACACGATCTGGAACGATTGATCGTAGAGGTTATCGACGTACTTATGTCGATGGAGCGACCTATGCCGAACACCGAATTATTTGGGTGTGGGTACATGGGTCAATTCCGCCTGGCCTTTATATCGATCATATTAACCACCATCGGCAAGATAACCGCATCCAAAATCTTCGCCTAGTAACACCCCAGGCAAACAACCTGAATAGCGTTAACTCCGCACGTAGCCAAACTGGCTATCGAGGGGTTAGCCATATCTCTAGCTCAGGCAAATACCGAGCACAAATTAAGCATCAAGGACATAACCAACACCTTGGAATGTTTAACACGGCACTTGAAGCATTTCATGCCTACAGCCTAGCTAGAGCAAAAACAATCAATCAATTAAACGATGGAAATCATTATGCATAACATTGAAATCGTATCAAACATTGCATTCAAAATCAAAGCTAACCATATTGCCCTACTTGAGGATCATGGCAACAAACTGACAACTGCACATCAGCAAGCCATAGAACAAATTGCCATACTGGCTAGCCGAATGGCTCACGATCAAGAGTTCGGCAGGTATGCAATCCCCTTAGAAACCGGAATGGGTAAAACCACCTTTATCATGGCCGCCCTTAAAACTTTCCAGGAGACCGACCTTTCAGCGGTCATTTGCTGTGAATCAGTGGAACAGCAAAAGGAGCTTTTAAGCGGCCTAATTGCGGCCGGAGTACGAAGAGAATTAATTGGCTGCTATCACAAAGTGATTAACCAAGAAAAAACCCATCCCTCCATTCTATTGAGCGACGCACAGAATTATCAATTTCTAGTTATGTGCCATCAAAAAACGTATGTAGACTCTAAAAAAGATTCGGTGAACTGGATGAATACCTTCGCCGGAAAACCTAGAAGCATTTGGTTTTGGGATGAGCGACTAAATTCTAAGGCCTGTCACTACCTATTTATGGATCTTCTTCGCTCTGCGATAGGAGCATGGTTGCCAATGTATGAATCCAAATATCAGGAAAATCAATTTGGAAAACTTGATCCTCGCTACACAGATATGCTCACCACCTTAGGCGCTTGGGTTAAGGATGTTGAGCTATATCTAAGCCAACTCCCAAATGGAAACGATATCGTGCTGGAATTACCAAATATCGAACTGAGCCTTGAAGATTGCAAAAGAGGATTGAATTACGTTCATTATCGAGCCAGAGGTACAGAGGAAGGCAATAACCTTATTCTTGAATTGATTCGCTATACCCAGCTTGGAAGAATCAGGCTTAGTAAACCAAATAATAAATTTAGCCTTATACAGTTTGAAAGCCAGATTCACGAATCTCTTACAAAGCTAATGATCTTTGATGCCACTATCAAGATCAATGAACTCCAGAAATATGACCAGTCCGTCAAAATCAGAGAGATGCCCATCAGGAAATCCTATGAGAATGTGACCATCAATCTCGTACCTGGATATAGCTCAAAATATCACCTAACCGATAAGAACAAGGTTAGAAACCTCTCGAAATACTATGCCGATATCGATGAAATTCTGAAGAAGCTTCCAGCAACAGAAGAACTCCTCATCGTCACTTTCCAGGACATTGTCGAAGAGGTTAAAAGCCACTTCTCGAATCATCTTCAATATTTTGGCAGAGTTACTGTGATTCACTGGGGAATTCACAAGGGATCAAATGCATATTCACATTTCAAGCATATCTTCACCCTGGGTGTAATGCGTCGCAATCAGTCAGACCTGATGGCAAACATTCTTGGCTATATGAACGATATAGAGGCCATGGTGCTGCCACAAGCGCTGAAGAATGCGGAGCACAGTGAAATGGCCATTGACTTGATTCAAGCTTTTGGTAGAGGTCACAACCGCATCACTAAGTCCGGAAAGGCTGGTAAGACCACAATATGGTTATATCTTCCAAACAAGGATCGCCCAGTTGTTGATCTCATTAAAGCCGCCCTTACAAATGTCGCCATAGTAGAGCTAGATCTATCTAGAAATGCCGCTAAACAGGAGAAAAGAAAGCCAGCCCAAGAAACACAGGCTTGGCTCATTGACCATATTTTATCGGATTACAACGGACTAGAAATTACCTTCGATAACCTGCGGAGGATGTGTAACCCCAATCTTTCTTCTCAAGATAAGACATTTCAACGGGCAATCAACTACTTCATTAAATATATTGATCCAAGATGGTCTAAAGATAAAAAGCGTCTTGTCAGACACGATATTTATGATGTGATCACCAACACTGACACCGATGATCTGTATACGGATGATTTCAGGAGATGGGTTGCCAACCAGAAGGAGGCACAAGGCATGGAATAGCTTTAGGACATGGACCAACTATCTCCTATAAATATATATGAGATATAACAACAATGTCTTAAATGTCAGCCCATCAGCAAAGATGGGTCTGACGTATTAAGGCAATAAATAAAGCAGGAATCCCAACAAAGGGATCCTGCTATACATACGGAAGCAAGGCCTCCCTTTTGGGAGTCCGGCCTTCTTCCAGTTATTGGTACATTTAAATACCGGCTCCAAGGCCGGCTTTATATAAATAACTACTATCTACTTGTTATATATGAAGTATCAGTCAACAGCAGCTCTTGCTAGCTGATTTACGTCTTAATGATCAATGGCTTGTGTGCTGCGAAAACAAGAGCAACCAAAGGCAACTCGATACAGACGCAACCCTAGCTCTTGGGCGTCTCTTTAAGTAACAACTGTTTTATTGAATCCGAATTGCATCCACAAGAAGGACTGTATTGACCATCACAGCACACCGCCCTACCGCCTGAGCAGCCACATACACCCTGATGATGTGAGCAGCATCCTTGTGTTGCTTGTTTTGTTGTTGACTGATTGATTGACATGCATGAATTGCTTGATTCGTGTGGCTTTAAAACAATCGTTGATTCAGCATAGCTATTACCGAATAAGCTAGCAATACAAAAAAGCAAGAGGACTGCCAAAAGGAGATTTTTCATTCTTATCTTCAACATATCATCCTATTTACACAAATAAAATAAGGTTGCAAATAAACTTCCTGGCACGGCAGACTCCCATTGTGCTATTCCCATTCCTTCAGCATCCATGGTTTGGATTATTTTGCCGTCACCATTAAATCCCTCATATAGAACCATGGAAAGTCTTTTGTATCTAGACTTCTTGCAATCCAAAAGAATGTTCATGCCTCTCGACTTAAAACCTTTTCCACCTATATATTCAGAGGTGTGCGTACTAAGGAGCGTCCAAAGATCAATGTTTGAGCCAATTGCTTTTACCGTTGAGGGGTCATAAAAAAGTGATGTTTCACCGCCTGATGTTTCGTTAACAAGCTGCCAGTTCGCCTCGGAACGCCAATCAGCATTTGCTAAACCTGATAAACCAAGCATCACAAAGAGTATGAAGAGCTTCACCTCTGCGGATCCTTAGTGCCTTGCTTTCCTGTATAGGGGTTTGTATTTGGCTTGCTTGACCAGTTATCTCGCTGAGTTCTATTGGAATTGGTTGCCCTATAAGCTTTCACATAGCGACCATTTTTTTTGTAATAGCTTTTTACAGGATGACTACTAGTTGCATAAGCTTGATTGCCTAAAATTAAATAACCTACGCAGCAGATCAAGGCCCATATTTTCATCTTTGCAAATACCACCCGTGTGCATTCATACAGGATCCAAATAAACCCCCATTTGTTGTTGAGCCACTAAAAGCTGAACCACCATATTGGTTAGCTGTTGCATATCCCCTCTGTTGTTGTGACTCTTGCAAGCATTGGTATTTGTCAGAGGAAAAGTCTTGCTGTGTTGCCCCAGGCTTAACCCACGTACCACAAGCAATTAATAGAATTGGCACAATTACTAACGTCACCAAATATTTAATCTTACCCATAGCAATAAATCCTTTCAATTAGTTATTAATTCTACGTATTTCGTAGAGACAGCGCAATAGCATTCTACGAATATCGAAGAATGGCAACAAAGTCCTTAAATCAATCTACAATCCTTGCGAAAAGGCTCAGGGAGGCCCGAGAAGAAATGGGCTTACCCCAAGATAAGCTGGGGGTTTTGATTGGTCTAGATGAGGGATGTAGCTCAGCAAGAATCAGCAGGTATGAATCAGGGGTTCATCAACCCCCACTTAAGACTCTTGAAATGATGGCCAAGGCACTAAAGGTTCCATTGCCTTATCTATTCTGTGAGGATGATCAATTGGCCAAAGCAATACTTTTTTTATCAAGACTTAGCAAACGAAGATTTGCAGAGGAAGTAAAAAGATTGGAAGAAATCTAACCCCCCTCTTGTTTGCAAAACCTATGAAATCGTAGGAAGCGTGTATTCATAAAAAATATGGGTAAATAGTTTGACCCCCACCCCCTTAAAAAACCATGGCCCGCTTTCCACTCATTAGCGGACAGTCAATAGATTAATTCACCGCAGGCAGAGTCCGACCCAAAGGGGCCACTCAGTATTTTTTATTCATTAGAGATAAATCTTTAATTTTGCAGAGGCGATTTGATTGAGGTAGCTAGATGTAGTTGCTTGAACGTCATATCTAATATTGAGCTCTACCCCTTTTTGTAGAATTCCCTCAATACCCACACCACCGCTATATAGCCATGGTGAAAGTTGTAGGCCATAGGTGGTGAAAGCGTCCCCACCACCGGAATAATTTGATGTGAGAAGCACTTGTCGATTTAGAACGTTATATCCAGTGGCGACACTTGTGGAGAGCTTTATCTTGGGCATCAATTCATAATCGAGCTTAAGACCTGCGGTTGTATACAGCTCGCTCCAAGATTGATTGTTCACATTAAGATTTAATACACCTGCGCCAGTTTCTGAATAGGAGTTTGATTGAACTGTTAAGTAATCAGCGCGAAGGAATGGAGTAAGCCGAGTTTGATCATTGGTATCAAAATATTGCTGTATGCCTGTACTGGCATGGCCTGTATAGCTGTTGTAATTGGAGTTTGCATTTGCCCCATAAAAGCTGATATTGCGTGAGCCCGTATTTTGATTAAGAGCGGCATTTAGCTGATAGTTCCAAATGAGACCTTTTTCTATAGCGTGGTCTCCATAGCCACCAATTTGATAGCTAGTGATATTCAAATTGCTTGGGGCAACTGAGTTAGTAGAACTGATGGAGTTATTTGAAATCCCCATCACAAGGCCTAAATTTGTACGAGGCGATAAAACATAATCTGCACCCAGAATGAGCCCACCACCGTTACTAGAGTACCCAGCAACATTGCCAAATGTTTGCTGATTTCCCCAGGACCCATAAGCCCTCCCCCAGAACTCTCGATTACCTAGTATCTCCTCGCCACTTCCATTGCCAGATAATTGATTTTGCCGAGCCGATACAAATTGACTAACCACTCTTTGTGAGCTAGCGGTAGCTTGCGAGCCGGCACCAGCAAGTAAAGGCATTGTTTGACTAATCGCATTTGACTGCGAGCTAGCACCAAGATTATCAAGAGCTGTTAAAACTGGCGCCATCACCCCAGTAAGACCTAATGAGGTAGTTGCCATATTCCATAGGCTATTGGCAGCTCCAATAGCAGCGGGGTTATTTGCTGCAGAAACTACGCCGGGGTATGGGGCAATTTGAGTGAGATAGGTATAAGAGCCCGTTGGCATTGCCGTAGCACTATCGTATCCCGCTAATGTCATGGAGGCACTGGTATCTGCGCCTGCAATGCTTCCATAGGAAGAGTTCACGGTAACGCTTCCATTGTTAATCGTAGCAAATAACACCTTACCTTGTGGAGTAATAGAACCCAGCTCAGTAAAGGCAACATTACTTCCGGCCGGGCCAACACCGGTACCGGTAAAGTAACCACCGTTGTAGTTATTGATTACAAATTTTCCCGGAGAAGTGCCACCAAATAAAGATGTGCTCACCATCTTCCAGACAGTTCCTGGCGTCCAAGAATAATAGGGATTGGCGGTACTGACTGGGATCGTCGTAGCAGGAAGCGGAGTAAAGGTGCTAGGGTTATAGGGCAGCATATAGGCCCAGTGCGTGGTGATTAAACCCGTTCCTGTAACCATTTGCATTTCCATAGCGTTAACGCCACCAATGGTCTCAAATTGCCCAAGCCCTAGCGTTGAAGTGCCACCGCCCACCGGTGTAAACACAATAGCTATAGCCCCCGTTGAAGAAACACTTCCCGCCATGGTGCTAGTAGAGCTTGTAGTAATTGGTCCAAGAGCCAATGATGCTGCTGTAGAACCTGTAAAAGTAGTTACGGAGCTTCCAACGGGAGAAGTAACTACAACTCCATTCCACAAGGTTTGATCCCCAATGGGGAATGGCCTTGCGAATCCCTCTGATGAGTTGGCTCCATATGCCAACATATTCGGCACGGGAACATACCAATTTGACCCACTCAGGATTGGTGCGTAATCAGTCGCTTTGGCCTGCTGGCTCGTAAATAAAAATAATATTGATGCCCATGTAGAGCGGGCTAAAAAAGTTTTAATGAATAATCCAAATGATAAGTGGATAGGGAGTAATTATTCGATAAGTGTGAATTATGCCCCTTGGAAATGACTGAGGGTATTTGTTATTAGCTGATGAGTGCCACCAGCCTTACTATCGGATTAAATAAATGGGCCGCCATTAGGCAGCCCATTATTGAGTCTATAAAGACTCAAAATTTAAAATAGCTTGTTCATGGTTAATCCTAGGGTTTGGATTGATGCAGTGCCTGTACTACTTCCAATTAACGATCCACTGTAGCTATTTGGTGAACCAGGGTTATTAAATGTTGAGTAGTAGTTTGATGTCTTATTTTGCGTCATGCTGTAGGTATAGCTAAAGTCTAAAAACCATGACTTATCTAAAAAATATGTGCCGCCAAGCATGGCTGCACCGCCATATACCCACTGAGTATCTGTGAAATTTTGAGGGGTTCCAGAAACGTCAGTTCTTACCCCATTCAGGTCGGCAAAGCCAATGAGGTTATTTATTTTGGTATTTACCTGAGATACCGTTGGGCCAACGCCAAAATAAATAGTGCTTCTATCAAATGATTGGCCAAAGTAAGGAATGAATGAAATTTGGTTCTTGATGGTTTTTTGATAGGACGTTGCAACCGCATTTCCTGTAAATGAAGCCCCACTTGGATATGTGCCAAATTGGGGTATTAGAATGCGGTCCGTAGTTGAGGTTGAACCACCCATATAGCTATATGAAAATTTTGCCCCCCACAAATAACTGGAGTCCTGGAATTTTTGGAAATAACCCACCTGTATAGCGGGTGCAATAGAGTTAGTTCCACTCATATTTATAGATACTGGTGGACCCCCCGCACTACCAGTTGTTCCTGCTGGGCTTACTGTCGATATGCCAGTAGCTTGCACTTTCTGACCATTAAATTGAGTAGAGCTCGCACCAAACCCTAGACCAATGTACGCCCCAGAGGCGGGTACCATTGATGTGGATACATCCTGTCCGCTTGAGGTTGTTGAGTAGATAGTAACGGCAGTTAAAAAACATACCAATGAAATTTTTTTAAATGACTGAGTCATTTCGGCGCCTTTTTCGATATCTAGGGCAGTAGGATTAGCGAAATGCTAATGCAGCTCAAAGTATTTAAGTGGCCATTTTATAGGCACATCATCACCAGCCTATTTAAAATCCAAGGGTCTCTTTTTTGCCAGTTTGCGACCATTTATGTAAGCTAAGCACAATAGACGCAATTCGACCCACAAGAGACAGTGGCAGACAACAAAAAACTACCCGAATGAACTGACCCCCGAAAGTTGGACAGTTTAGTTAGGTTAGCACGAGGGATTGAGTTCGGTATTGCACCGGACTTAATCCCTTTAGTTTTTGT
>Ga0214166_1000488_pt1 | contig 19755 bp, 20 predicted proteins | sample TroBogepilimnion_27_FD_153005 | JGI IMG/M metagenome (GOLD analysis project Ga0214166, IMG submission 153005) | Freshwater microbial communities from Trout Bog Lake, WI - Practice 18AUG2009 epilimnion v3 | ecosystem: Environmental > Aquatic > Freshwater > Lake > Epilimnion/Euphotic zone ...
GTCGCGTTGATGATGCCGGTGGTTTTCCAGATCGTCTGAGTTGTAAGGCGATCATTCTCGGCAGGGTGTGAGCCGTTCTGTAACCAGCTGGGCGGTGTGCGTAAAGCCATTAGTCGATCTCCTTATACATACGCGTTGTACCAAGAAACGGTTGCCGCAGTCGTACCCGCTAGTGTACCCGTTCCCGTGAGGTAAAACTGATTTGATCCGGGTTGTGCAGAGAACCAGTTAGAGCCACCTGATACGAGATTTCTTGCAGATGATCCGTTAATCGTAACAAGTCTTTGTGCTAGATCAACGATAATCGTATCCGTATTGGCGTAGGTTCCCTGAATTGTAATGTAATTACTTTGAGTAGTGCTACCGATAGTTGGGTTGCCGATCGGACCAGTAATTGTAATGATCGGGTAAGTTGTAGCCCATCCCGCGTTATTAACTGATGTCGTTGTAGCTGAAGATCCGCCACCATAAACCAGCGGATAAATACGGTTGTAAGTACGACCGAGCGCGTTAGATACAACCATTGAAGCTGTACTCTGCGAGTTATCGTAAAACTTAGGATCAGGCGCGAAGAAAGTCCATTGGCTCGTAATGTATCCGTAGGTGTAATCAGGGCTGATTATTGTCTTGGAATCACGAACGCGAGCGTTAAAAAATTGGATGCTTGATGATTGCGGTAACTTAAACTGAAGCTGATTAGTTGTGGAAAACGCTGTGTATGACTGAGTAGGCAAAAGGTTACTTTTCAACAGGTTGTAGTTTGCCTGTGCACTCATTACTGAGTTGGCAGATCCGCCCGAAGTATAGGTATCAGTCAGCGTTACAGGAATGGTGAAGTGAGTATTGTCCACGACAGTTAGGGTTTGAGATGTTTGGTTAAAGCCCGTTCCAGCTGTTCCCGAAGGATTGCCGGTAGAAACTACGCCCGTAATCGTCACGATCTGCCCAGTATTAAAGTTATGTGAAGCCGAAGTGGTGTAGGTGATTAAGCCAGTACCCGTAGCAGTTGCGCCAGTAATCGTGGCAGTCGTATTGCTAGAAAGAGTAAGGATTGTGAGCGTAATTGTTCTGCCACCAAAGAAATCACGACCCGAAAACATTCCATCGTTGAAGCCCTGATTATCGTCTTGATTACGGATTACGGGCAAGCCCTCAATACCATCGGCGGATGTAATCTGATGAGGCGAATTAGCACCACCAAAAGCAAAACCATTCCAAGCAAAGCCGTAGGCGTTAAGTGATGTGAGGGTAGCCATTAGTAAGTGAACCCGCCTTGACTTGTGTATGTGCCGTTGGCATTTGCGTGACCACCGGTAGCATCAGGGATGATTCCCTGAGTTTGTCCTAGTGTGATTGCGCTAAGTGTACTCGCCGTAACGCTGGAAAGAGATGGATCGCTTGTATAAACATTTTGAGTGAGGTTGCCAATAACCGGTGCCGATCCAGCGTTATATCCCGCAGTATTCATAAATGAACCTGCTCCGTTATTAACAGAAACTCCAGCCGGCGCAAGAACGCTAGATTGATAATTAGAAATGCTTGCGGTTGAAGCACCTAGAGCGGCGATCTTTGCGGCAGTATCTTCTAACTTTTTCTGCAAGTCATCCAGTTGCTTCATCGTGGCATCTGAGATTGCTTGCGTAGATTTGTTAAACGCATCTTGAGCGGCGTTGAGCGAATCAGTTAAGGTTTGGTTAGCCTTCTGCAAAGCAAGATCGCGAGCGTCTGCGGCGGCCTGTGTAGCCTTATTTAAGGTGTCTTGAGCCGTAGTCATAGCACTATTAAACGAATCGTTTTCCTTAGCGATTGCGTCTTGCATAGCGGCAGAGTTAGCGGCAAGCTGAGTTGTTAAAGTAGTGCCAACTGCGGCATATTGCTTCGCGAGCGCATCGGTAGCAAAATTGGTGCCATCATTCATCTGGGTTGCTAGATCATTAAGACCATTTTGCGAAGTGTCTTGAATCTGAGCGTAAAGAGATTTGATTGAATCTTGGGTAGCAGGAGCGGCAGTCAAAACGGACTGTGCGAGAGCATCACCCTGCGCTGGTCCTTGCGAGATTACTTCGTTGATGAAAGATTGATTGTAACCTTGCGCGGCTAACTGTCCAGCATCTTGTTGAAGTTTTGTAATTTGTGACATTTGATCTTGCAACTGAGATACAAGCGCATCGGCGGTTCCGCCACCTGCGGTGAACAATTTGCCAAGATCGATCTTTGTTGCGCTGGCGAACGCGTTAGTCATTACATCAATCGAATCTTGAATGATTTTAACGCGATCGTCAGCGGCAGTTTGTTGCAACTGAGTAGCCTTATCAGCGTAAGTTTGCTGAATGTTGAGAAGATTTTGCTCGTGCGTAGTCTGAAGATTTTCTACAGTCGTGTTGTAGTTATCCTGAGCAGTCTGCATCGCATCTTGATATTTGCTCTGAATATCTTGGCTATCTTGAGAGAACTTATTCTGCGCATCGGTAATCGCTTGATCACGAGTAGCGGCGGCGGCATCCATCTTTGTTTGGCGATCGGCTAGAGCCTGATTCATCTGATCTTCGAGAGTTACTGCTTGATCGTTGTAAGTCTTGATCTTTGCATTACGAGCGGTCAATGCTTTTTCTGCGGCAGTAGCGGCTTTGCTAACATTTCCAGCGGCACCTAGTCCACCGGTAACGCCAGAATCTCCACCTGCGCCAGTTGTGCCAGCGGTGCCGAGTTGATCTGCAAGAGAAGCCCCGCTAATGTTGATTTGTTTATTCGCAAGGCTATCTAAACTCTTGCTGAAATCACCGATCTTGGTTGCAGCTTCGTCAATTCCAGAGCCGATGCCCTTGAACATCTTTCCAATAATAGGCAAGTGAGAAGCGGCATCTACTACCTTAGCGATCGCTCCGACTAGGTAACCGAGCGCATCAATGATAACTGTAATAACATCAACGACTGCCTTACGCAATCCTTCGTGGGTATTCCAGAGATCAACGAGAGCCTTAATCCAAGCCCCGATTGTATTTTTGTAAAGGAACTCAATGCCCGGAATGATCACGCTGGTAATGAACTCCATCAACTTTGTAAGGATAGGCATAACGACTGCGCCCACCTTCACGGCTACATCATCAAACTTTGCCTTGAGAACTTCCATTTCGCCAGCGAATGTTTGCGTGTATCCGATCGCTTGACCACCGATTTTAGCGTTAAGTTCATCCATCGCCTTAGCGATAGCCTGATTTTTAGGCAAAGTCGTATCGAGAGTGATACCGAACTCCTTGAAAGCCTTAGCGTTACCCATCGTGGCTTTTTCAAGAGTGCCAGCGGCAGTTGCTAAATCTTCGTGCTTGTAACGGGCAAGATCAGCTGCCATCGACATCAACTTGGTTGATTCAGTAACAGATCCAGTTGCAGTTATGAGTTTGTTATAGGCATCTTCAGATTGAGCGGTGCTAAATCCAAGACTGCTCATTTTCTCAGTAGTGGCTTGGATTTCTTCGCGATTCGCGGCAGTATTCACCTTTGCGTTATTCATCGAGGTCGAGAGAGATTCAGTAGCGACTTGGGTATTTTGAACTGCTTGGATAGCAGAGTGCAATCCCTCAGTCAAAAGCGAAAGACCCTCAGTCATCACGTTACCGGCAAACACGCCGAGCATTGTTGTCTTGAGAGATGAGAACTTGGACTCTTGATCCTTAGCCGTATCGCCGATCTTATTAAGACCAGCAGTTGCCTCTTGAACTGCAGCGGTTAGGTTGGAAAGTTGTACAAGTATTTCAACATTTAATGGTGGGATGTCACCTGCCACGGCTATGCTCCCATCGCTCTTGAAACTTCGTCACGAATATATTGAGAAGCCCGACCGGAAGTTACTAAGTAATCCCGCGCTGGCATCATATAAGGATATTTTACCCCACCTGACCATCTTGACGAGCCAAGTTCTACAGCTCTGGCGTATTCAGCACCCGAAGTCGCGCTTGCTACATAAGATTCAAAACCTTGTCGGCGTACTGGGTTGCCTTGTATGTTTCTGAAGAGATTGCCCGTTGCATAGTTCGGACCTTCGCCATCTCTCGGACCGATATGAGGGTTGTAACGAAGTCTGTTATTTTTCTGTATCGGCGGATTCTTAACTTGACTCGCAATAGATTGAGCGCGAGCGACAAGATCACGAGTAATGAGCCGAGTAGCGTTAAACCCAGCATCATCCATACGCCCCTGCCAAGCATCTAGCGCGGCAAAGACTTCGTTTCGGTTGTCGCTCAACGCTTCTCCATCTTCTCGATCTTCACTTCTTCGACTGCATCTGCAATCGCTAAAAGCCAATCTGCCTTGACTGCTGGCAAGTTATCAACCTGCTCCGGAGTCCAACCAAATCGATCAGCGAACTTGAAATAAAACCACTCCGTTGTGGGATATTCCAAGTCCTCTGATTTCTGAAAGCCGCGAAGTAAGTCTTTGAGGCGTTCTAGTTTTCGATAACTGCTTTTGGGTCGCTTGCGTTCTCCACTGTATCTTTAATATCAGGAAAAAGTTCTTTTGTAAGGTTTTCTGTTTCCTTCATCAAAGCGGTGTAATCAGGGATTGAAAGTTCTTCGATCGAATCAACTTTAATTGAAGGGATAAGTAGATCAAATGACCAATCTTCGATGATAGCGGCGAGTAGCGCGTTACCGATAGCGATACCTTTTTGCGCTGAACTGCCTTCATCTCCGGCGATCATAATTCGGTTACGATCTTTGACTTTTAATTCAGTAGCATCTTTGATGGTTACAGTTGCGCCTGAAGGTAGTGAAATCTTGCGTGACATTTTGCCCCCTTGTTGTTTGCCTTCTGGTTATCTTAGCAAATCTAGGCAGTAGGGGCGCGGGATCCGCGAAGGCGGGCGAATCAACCTGCCGCCCCTACTGCGTTCTAGTTTAAGCGACCGAAGTCGTTACGGCGTTCTTAATAACCCACTTGATAGGTGAGTAGCCAACTGTGCCAGCATCAGTCAGGTTGCCCTGAGCGTTGAAATCAACGATGCACTCAACGAAATCCTTTGAGCGTTCGATAACTGCGAGTGTGTAAGCACCCTTAGTCATTGTTGCTTGGATTGATGTCTGAGATGCGCCTGTTCCTGAAGTCCAGTTAAAGACGAGAGCAGGTTGTGTGTTTGTGAGGTAGTTTGTGAGCTGAGTATCGTTTTCCATAATGAAAGTTGCTTTGCCAGAAACTTCCAACGCACCGAGGAATACCTGATACGGAGTCTGCACATTTGAGATTCCATAGATAGGCGTAACTGGACGCTTCATATCGATATTGCCCATTGTGTTGTTAGAAATTGTTGTACCAGCAACGCTAACAGTTCCGTACCATACTGCGGTTGGCAATACAGTTGAGAACGAAGGTGTTGGTGTTGAAACTGTTGCAGACTGCCAGCCTGTTGACTTAGCGTCATATTCGAGAAGTCCGTCAGCACTCCACTTGAGAGAGAAGTCTGAGAACTGATGACCTGTCCAAGTACGCACATTCGCGCCATAGAAATCGAGGATTGTGTAGGCAGAAGGCTGAGCATCAGCGGCGGCAGTTGCAGAGTTCTTTAGAGCGAGGGTGTGAGTGTAAGGGGCTGAGCCAGTTACGACATCTTCACCAAGTACGCCAGAAAGAGGATAGATTACTGTGTCAGCGAAAACTGCTCCGCTGAAATCAAAAGTTGAGTGAACGCGACCTTGAATGTAGTTGTAATTCTTAACGATAGATCCACGCAAGCCCTCATCATAAAGAGGCGTGAAAACATCTTGTGGCTTAACTGAGGATGCAGTTACAGGAATGTACGCAGTTGGAGTTGTGACTGCGGTACCTTTAGTGGATTCTTTGGCGATTCCAATATAACTGCGGGCTGTATTTTGGACTGACATTTACTCACGCTCCTTGCGTTGTATCAGACGGGGCTGATGGTGTAGTTGCTGGTGTTGTTTTCTTTGGTGCAGAAGCGAGAGCGACATCAGCTGAGATAACCTCGTCAACGGAATCGAAAGTATCGCCGGGCTTAACAGTCAATCCGAGAGTTGGAAACTCACGAACTTCATCTCCGTTGTATTGGTATGTTGCCATTGTTCTCCCTATGCCTGAATCATTTGAGTAACATCGAATCGAATCTCTGCGAAGGTTTCCGTTGCTCCGTTGTCCGAAGTTGTAGGCTCTCCGTAGATACAATCGATTATCGGCTCCGCTCCTTGCCAGACATTCACTTGAGTGGAATCACCGAAGTTGTGACTAGCGCGTAGCGTGTTCTTGATGTTGTCGATAAGTGTATCAAAATCCGACATAGCATCTTCGGCGTTATTCTGTAAAGAGTGGTGAAAGATTTGCAATACGACTTGGAAATCAACACGCTTCCAACCATTAGTTGCGCCACCAATAGCCAAACGGGTTTCGCGCTCGCTCGCAATAAAGATTACGGCGGCGGCACGGCTCATCTGCCCAGCTGTTGCATTGACCTGATAGTTAATACGCTTAGGGAACGAAGTGAAAACTTGGTTTAGCCCAGAGATACTTGCGCCCGTAAGGTAACTGTAAAGCGTAGAGCGTAATTGAACGCGACCGACATTTGCCATTAGCGCATACGCCTAAACGGAGCGAGCAACTCTTTAGCGAGCGCAATATCAGAGCCGATAATGTCTTGGACACTTGGACCACTGCTTGCGCGGGTCGTAACTGCCATTGTGAGCGAGTTATCTCCACGAACCTTGAGGAACTCGGTCGTTGCTAAGATCGCCGCTTCCTTGACTGCCTGTGGCATATTTCCAATGGCTACGCCAGATGAGTGCGAGTATTTCAAGGTGCTAGTAATGGCTACTGTATTAGAGCCATACACATACGAAGGTGATACTACGACCTGCTCGGTATTCTGACCATCGTAAATGGTAATTACAGTTCCGGCAGTCAATCCAATTGGATCGATCATTGTGAAAGATGCAGAACCCGCAGTCGCAGATGAGATCAAGCCATTACAGAAGCCGGCGCAATAGTTATACGAAGCGTAAATACGAGAGCGAACTGTTGGCGGGAATCCGAAAGACAACGGACCTTGCGAAGAATAAGAAAGACCGATCTGGCTCATAGGGTAAATGATCTGGGATTTCTCAAACCAGACTGACTGCAAAGCCCCATCGGTTACCGGCACCATATTAGTTGGAGTTGCGCCATAAGATAGAGAGTTGAGTGCCACGACATTGTTGTAGTCGGGCGAGATGACCATAAAGCCCTCTTGCGTGATGCGTGTACGAGATTGCTCTTGGAAGTTTTGAGCGATCAAAGGCTGGTTGACATAAATGTCGATCCACGATGAAGCGCGTTGGATTACGGAAGCCAACTCTGCATCTTGTTGAGCAGATGTTCCGCCAGTAACAAGGTTGTTGTAATCAATCGCAGTCGGAGCGTTTTTATATTCAGCGATTGTTAGATACGAACCTGATTGAAACTGTGTTATTGGCGAAACTGCTGAAGTCATTTTTAATCTCCGTCTGTTTTAGGTGAAGCCATATCGTGACCGCAACGTGAACACAATTTGAACCACGAACCAAAGCCGCAATTAACGCAATTATACCCGCGTTCGTTATCGCCTGTTGTATGTAATGCTAAGTTGCCTTCGGTAAAACCCTCTGCCTTAAGAGCTGCAATATCTTTGGGATTATCTGTGCGATACAACCCATCGCGACCTGCGCGTAAAACTTTCTTTCCAGATTGTCGATTGATTTCTACTTCTTTAGCGAAACCATCTCTTGGTACTAGTCTTGCCATCTTTGCCCCCTTGATTTATAGAACAAGGAGAGAGCCCGAAGACTCTCCCCTCATCCCTTTGCTTATTACTAAGCGGCTGTGATACCTGAAACGATTCCGTTCCAAGCAGGTGCAGAACAGAAGAATGTTCCGCGGAAGTAAGTTGAAAACTCGTAGGCAAACTGGGTGACCGGCCATTGGATTCCCATATAGTCCTGTACGAGGTAGTTAGCCCATACATCCGAAACCTCTGTGTCAGGAATTGGAAGTGTGTATGACATAACTGGAGCAACGCCCTGTGGAAGCCAAGGGTGAACAGTGATGTCGAGTGACTTTCCTGTTGTTTCGTTGACGATTCCGTTAACGACTGAACCGAATGTAACTCCGGTTGCTTCGTCTTGAGAAATCTGTAGGCGGTAGTTAGCGTTTGCAGAACCCTTGATTGCATCAGAGAGTTGCTTACGATCTGAACCATTCATCAAAATCTCATCTGGATCAGCCTTTACTGAGTTGTAAAGGTTAGCGAATACTGTCTGGAACTCAGTTCCTGGGTTTGTATTCGAGAAGGTTGATGCGATGTTGTTGTTGTATCCGCCGTTGCTACCGAGAAGTGTTGGCAAGATTCCATCGTAACCTGTTGAGTAAGCAGATGTGTCTGCTGATGCGCGAGATGCTAGTGCGCCTGATGTGTTGAATGGTGCTTGGTTACCAGTTGCGCTTGTTCCAGAACCACCCAATGTGAAGGTTAGGCTGGTTGTGCGACCCTGATAGTGAGCGTTAGCAACACCTGTTGTTGTACCAACATAGATGTTGTAAGCAATCGCGCCTGTGATAGCAGTTGGGATTGTGATTGTGAGTGCTTGGCTTGAAGTTGCTTGTGAAGCAACAGCAGAAACGATTGACTCACCAAAACCTGTTGAAGAGATACCAGCGTCAGCGGTGTAATAGACATAGTAAGTTGCGTTTGGAAGCGCAGTTACTGATCCGCTTGCTGATACTGCGGCAAGTGTTGGAAGTGTTGGAGCAGAACCAGCGTTAAGGGCACCTGAGTAACCTGAAGCAGTACCGCGAGCCATCAGCATCATTCTTTCTTCCATTAGCATCGTGGCATAAAGCGTAGATGTTGAAGAAAGTTGACGAAGATCCTGATATCCAAGACCAGAGAAGTTAGCATCGAATGAAACGCTATCTGATAGTGAGTATGAGTTGTAAGGCAAGATGATGTCATCTGCTGTGTAGCTGATCTTTGAACCACGCTCGAAGTTGATTGAACCGAAAGCAGTAGTTGTGCTCTCACTCACGCCCGGCCAAATTTGGCCTTGTCCGCCGGTGCCTGTACCGGTATAGCCGGTGATGCGCTTAATGCGGTGGCTTGTGCCAACACCCTTCTTGCGAGGGATGCGGTTACGAAGTGGTGTTGGGCGAGGTGTTAGGAGTTTCGCAGGTGCTTCCAAGTCGAAAGCGGCGAAAGATGTTGAGAGAGGAGATGTAAGGCTGATGTCCTTTTGGATCTCCTGTGAAGCAATACGCTGAGAAGCGATTGCGTTGTTAAGACCAGCAAGAGCATCTGGAGCAAGTGACTTTGTAGCAGCTAGTGCTTCGAGAGCGCGTGTTGGATCTTGTGCTGGTGTTAAACCATTTGTGTTTGGTAGTGAAAAGGACTTGTTCAGTTCTCCCTGAAACTCGTCCATACGCTTCGCGGCTTTCTTTGGTGAATCAACATCACCAAAGAGATCGGAAGCCTTAGGTGCTTGTAATGCCATTAGGCTATTTCCTTTCGAGTGGGTTTATTCTGCGTCAGGTTGACCGGCTTTAGAGAGGTATTCCTTCTCTAATTGCTTGTAACCTTTAGCGAGAATTGGGTCTGATGTCGCTGATGCCTTGAGGCGATATTCAGCGGCTTTAATGAGTAGTTCATTTGAATCATTGACAACAACACGACCAGTACGCTTTGGACCGCCGGATGCCGCCGCTGACTTTGCAATTACGAGTTCTGACTCAAGAGCCACCGACTTATCTTCAGCTGCCTTAATTGCCGCCTTGTAAGAATCGATCTCAGCCTTGACTGTTTCAGACGCACTCTTTGTTGCTTTCTCGATGATCGAAGTTACGAACTTCTCGCCGAGAATATCTTTGATTTCTTCTTCGAGTTTTTCCTCGACCTTTTCGACTTCTTCTTTGATTTCCTCAACGACAGTTTCGTCCTTGACTTCATCGACAGGTGCAGGAGTTTCTTCGGCAGGGGTTTCAACTGCTTCGCCCTCAGCGGACTTGATTGATCCACCCATTTGTTCAGGTGTCATAATCTGTGCAGTAGATACATTTGAAGTTGTACGGATTCCGCCGTTGTTGCCAGCGATCTGAACTGTTGTCTTGCCGTGATTATCTCCGACTTGACCACATCCACATTCGAGGCACTTGCCAACGAACGCTGACTTAGCAGACATCTTCATACAACCCTTGCAAACATCGTCATCGCATCCGCCATCATCTTGGCAAGCAACACAACCATCGCAGTCGCAACCTTCTGATGAGTCTGCATCTTTGCTAGCAGATAGTTCGAGCATTGAGGCATCGGTAGCGAGTGCTTCGCCTTCTTCGACTTCTCCATCCTTGAAATTAAATAGGTGCTTGAGAGCAGATAGGAGCGTGTCAATATCATCGCGCTCGTCTGAATCTGTGTCGGCCATCTCGGTAGCCTCGGTGATAATGAGTTGTGCTAGAGCCTTACGAGCGGCATCGTAAGATGCTTGGTCGAACTTGACCAACCCACCACTTGTTGCCTTGTCGTGCATCTCTAGGATTGTGTCGATAACAGGTGATTTCTTCACGTTCCATCCTTCGGGTAGTTGGTCGATCGCGCCTAATGCACGAGCGCGGGTGATGATATGAGCTTTTACTTTTGCAGAATCTTTAGCGCGACCGAATGATTGGATCGCATTTTTTAGATCGGCAACAGTCTTGATTGGGTAAGAGCCATCTGGCAACGCCATACCTTGATCGGCAAGTTGCTCGCGCTCTTTGTCAGATACTTCACGCTTAACGATCTCTGAGTATTCCTCAACCTTTACGAGTGAGGTTTCGCCTTCGACTGACTTAGCGAGCATCAACTTAGCGTTTGGGTTAGCAGGGCGATCAACAAGAGAAACTTCAACGATCTGTCCATCAATGATGCGACCATTAGCGGCTTTCTGATCACGCACAACTCGAGGTGCCTTGATTCCTATAGAGAAGCCTTTAAGTACGCCTGACTCCACTTTCTTAACGCTAACAGGATCAACGACAAGGACAGAAATGTAATGACCATCCGGCTTGCTTTCATATTCTTTTGCTACTCCTGCCGCGATTGAAGAATGTTGCTCACGAATGTTGCCACCTGACTTAAACCATTCTGGCATCGCTGATGAGAGCCAAGTGTCATCGCAGATTTGTTGATCAATGTCCAAAGAGTCATCAGTTGCTTTTCCATATACGAGAAGCGATCCATCCTCTTGCTTTTCTTGCTTGACGATTGCGGCGTATGAGTTAGCAAAATCATTCATTACTGTTTTCTCCTTGTTTAGTTTAGCGGCAACACTTTCAGCCCAAGACTTTCCAGCATCTCCGCCCCACGCATCCCAAGCCACACGACCCGGAGATGGATAACCTTTTTCCCCTTGACTAAATCCCTCTGCTTTTTTATCAACTTCGTGGCGAGCGAAGAAACTCACCATACGCATAATAGTATCGCGTGATAATCCTTCTCGTCTTGAAAGTTGTCCTGCTCTAGCTCTGCCTGTACTTGTAAAGCCATCACCTGCGTGTCCGTCAGCAATCCAACCGAGAGCGCGTTTAGCGGCTTCGGCTACACCTGCTGGTGGTACGAAAGTGTCTGGCATCTTCTATGCTGAGTAAATAACCGATACTGCGCCTGTGCTAGTTCCCGCGGCTGAAACTGCGTAAATAGTTTCATTGCCGTGCATCCAGATTTGGACACTAGCGTTAGCCGCAAGGTTTTGTCCGCCATTTAGACCGACTGTATTTGTTACCGCATTATCGCCTAAGAAAATAGCGGCTGAATCTCGATTGTTGATTTGAACTGCTACATAACCCACACCGTTCGGCAAGGTAACCAAAGGTGTTGGAGTAGTTCCTACTGTGATGTTTGAGTGGTTAAGAGCCATTGGATTCCTTCTCTCGGATTATCGTGTAATTGTAATGCTTTTAATCTTCTGTTGCTTGATCGTCTGAACTGCTAGATGGTTCAGGTGGTACACCCATCGTAGAGCATCGGCAGTTTGGATGAACGGGCAAATCATCGGCACTTAATCCGTTGCTGAACTCGCCATCGACATCGGTAATCTCACCATCGATATCGCACTCTTCATCTTCAGGATCAGAAGCAACCCATTGGATTTGTTCGACACCTAAAGCGGCATAAGAATCTACAGCGGCGGCGTTAGCGGCTCTCGACCCTTCAGTTAGCGCAATCATTAGCGAGCGTTCTGGAGAACCAACAACATCTTTTAGCATTGTTGAAAGAGTTGTTGGGCTTGCGCCGATAGAGAAACCTTCGGCAAGACGGCTCCCGATTTGATCGTAAGTTGTCGCGTTAAGAGTTTGTGCAGTGAGCGTAACTTGACCGAGCAGTTTTTCTAATCCGCCCGGTGGCTTCAATAGAGCCTCTGCCGCGAAGTTGCCCGGTTCCCATTTATCCCATTGAACAGCGTTCTCGAGAACTGAGCTTGCCCACGATACAGAATCCCAGTTGTGAGTTGGTTTCTTCTCTGCTTTCTTTGATCTTAGCGCGGCACCATAAGCATCGTAAGTCGAAGCAACACCCGTGACATACATATCAGCGTAATGTTGGCGAAGCGCAGATTTGAGGGCATCGTTATCAAGAGTCACATTATGCATCGCCCACGCTCTAGCCCTAGCACGATCCTGAGAGATAAACTCGCTAGTCGTTGGATGAGTATGCAGATAATCAATGACGATTTTTTTAGTGTCAAGGCTTTGTTGCAGGGCGGCTCGAATCTTTATTGCCGCCCCTTGAGCAATACGCCCATCGACTTGATGAACTCCAAGCATTAGGCGATGTATGCCTTTGCCAGCGATCGAGCAGTTTCCATATCCCCATCGAAGGCGCAACGATTGAGAGCTTCACCTACGATTGGATCGAGAGCCTTAAACTCAAAGTCGCGGCGAGATGCGCTTCCCTTTTTAGCCCACTTAAGAAACGCTTTGACTTCTGCGCTCGCGGCTTTAGCCATATCGGGAGTGCCTACCCAGACTGGAACTTGATCCATACCGAGAAGCCACATCGCGAACAAGCGGTGATGCCCGTCAATAATGATTTGCTTTTCACCATCGTCATATACGAGCGGATAATTACGGAATGGCTTGAGTGATTGACCCATCGCCTTAATGCGATCAGCAACCTTCTCGCGATCGAGAACTGTGTCTGTAGAGATAAGGTCTTTGACATTAACGAGAGTGAGTTTTGCTTTCTGCCAGACATCAGGATCAACTACGACCTGAGCAGTTGTTGGCCAAGGGCTTTCAACGAAGTCTTGAGGGTCACCATCTTGCTCGACTGCATCACCGGCAGGGTTAGGCAACACGAACAAACGAGAGAGAGCGGCTTCTGCTTCTAAGATAGAAGGTACGCCAGCCTTTTGATAATCAGCATCGAGGGCTTCATTATTCTGCGGGGTTTCAGGTGTCGTATCTGCTGGCGGGTTAGCGTCATCTGGAGCAGGTTCAACTGGAGCCAGCGGGTCAACATCGTCAGAAACATTCTCAACGCCCGGAGTTGGAGCTGCGGCGTTCACGATTCCTTCAGGTGTGAAGAGGAATACGCCGTTACCAGCAACAAGGATTGGTTGATCTGCGGCTGGAGTATCTAGCAAAGGCAAGCCAAGTTCACTGCGGCGTTCGTTAAGAGTCTTTGTTCCGCCACGAACTTCGAGATCAGACTTCTTTGCCATCTCTTCGTTATCGCGGATCTCACCGACCATAAACTTGAACTCTAGTTCACGAGGCATACCGAGATAAGTGTAGGAAAGGTTTGTGAGCATCTTGCCGATCCATTGAACAAGCGGAGCGACACCGATTGACTGAGCGGCTTCAGCTTCTCCTTCTTGATGACCTGAAGCACCTAGTCCACCCTTAGCAGAAAATCCGATCTCAGTTGGCAGTACGCCAAAGTGACCAGTAATCGAAGTAATCAAGTATTCATCAAGCGTTGCTTTGAACTTCTCGCCGTAGCCTTCGTAGAACTGTGGCTTGAGACCGGAAGGCAAGATAAGAGCGCGTTTGCGTTGCTCAGTTTGTCCAGCAAGGTTGTCGTTGATGATGTTTTCGTACTGCTTCATAACTAATGGATCGTTACCAAAATCAGCATCCGAAGTAAGCATCATTTCAGGCGATACGCCATCGGTATATTCAGCGCGAAGCCATTGTTGACGGCGTAAGTAAAGATCGGCTAGTGGCAAGCAACGCTCAACAGGTGATGACCCATAGACAGAGTTGGCTCTGCGGTTACGGATGAGATAAGTCAGATCATCTGAAGTGAACTCACCATCGGCGGTTACATCATCAGAGTTTGCTTGAAACTCAGAGCGAGGGAATCCGTAAAGGATTTGCTGGTATGCAGGTTGCGGTGGCATTGGGCGCATACCGCGATCATCAAGCAAAGGTTTAATCGTAGAACCATCGAGGATTTGCAGTCCGTACAGTTCTCCGCCTACTGTCTTTTGCGGCCAGATAGCCCACGCATCAAGCACGAGGATTTCTTCTAGGCTCATCATCATCCAGTCGATAAATGTGAGTCCGTTAGCCTTATCTGGATTCTCCCAGAATGTACGCACTCGGTAAATCTCATCCGAGAACTTAGAACGAGCCAAACTCATAGCGCGAGTGTGATCTCCACCGATCTCAGCAATAATCTTTTCGCTTGCATCTTCGGCAATAGTGATATCCCAGTCAAGTCCGGAGATTTTAGCCTTGAGAACTTCTACGCAACGGCGAACAATATCGATCTGTTCAGCGGCACCACGAAGAGTGTCGAACGGAACGAGTTTCTGAGCCGTTCCAATGTTAATGTTTTGAGCGACTTGGTATTCATAACGGCGAGGATCTGCACGACCATCATCACGAAGCGGGTTAATAGCACCCGGCATAATTGGCAAGCCCGGACCGAATGGAACTCCAGCAAGAATTGGGTTGCGAAGTAGCGGAGTTTGTTGTCCGTAAGTTTGGTTCTGGTTAGCATCTTGCATTTGGCGTTCGGTCATCACGACTGCGCCCGAAGGTAGATTAACGGTGCTTGGAGCCTTCTCAATTTGTTGTGCTACTGCTTTTGCGAAACGGTCGATCAGACCCATAGTTTCCCCTTAGTAATGCCTCTTGTAAATCAGGCTGGTGTAATGATAGCGGTATTGCAGCGCGGACACGATCTCGTTCCCTTGACAAGTGGCAATCTGCAAGATGGGCAGAAGTCCGCCAGGGCCGCTAACGACCTGAGAGCATTAGATCCGCCCATCAAGTCTGATACCGCCCAGACCATCGCATCCATACGATCGGGTGACTTATCACTATCCGGTTCCCAAGTAACGAGTTGATCTTCTAGTTGGGCGAAATTATTTCCAACCATATGCAAGCGCAACTGTTCAGATAACGCGGAGATAGGCTCAGCTCTTACTCTCTTTCCTCGAGAAGCGTGAACCTTGCGATAAGGCACTGAAGCATCAACCTGCCTCAATAGGCTTTCGATCATATCTCCACCATTGTTGGCTTCACCAATAACTCGATCGCACTTATATTTCTTATACATCTCGATCGCCTTACGCGCCCAGTTCTCAGGTGTACCGCGCATCGAAGCATCTTCGAGAATGTAGTAATGCCCGTCAGGTGTTGCTCCAGCGACCACGATTCCAGTTTCATCAGAGCCTTCGCCACTTGTTACGGCAGGGTCAATAGCAACAACGACTCTGAAGTAAGGCGGGGCATCTTCAGGCTTGATACGAGCATCTTCGATCAGTTGGCGAGTCCAAAGAGCTGAGTCTGATTCAGTAAGCAACTCGCCGTATAACTCTTGTCTGCCCATACGAGTGCCGGCATAGCGAGCCTGCAACTCTAACAAGGCTTGCGGTGCCAGATTAGCGGCGTTGTCGAAAGTCGAGCCTCTGACTACCTTCACGCTTCCATCATCTCGGTTTACTAGATTACGAATCAGCGATACGGGTCGCGGGGTTGTGGTGATAACAGTTCGAGGATGGCTTCCTAAGCGCATACCAAACTGAAGTTGATCCCAAGTGTCGGGATAACGCCAAGCGGCTAATTCGTCACACCAAGCCCCGTGGTGTTGTGGTCCACGCAAGCGGTCAGGCTCATCGGCTGAGAAGAGCTTGATCTTCGAGCCGTTAGTGAGGGTTATTGCGCCCTGTGACCTGTTGTAATCTGCTAGGGAGCCGTAATCTCTGAGGATGTTGATGATTCCAGACTCACCCTCAGCGCATACATCGCGCACATCGCCAAATGTCGGAGCAACGATCGCCCATCGGGTGTTGTTCTGAGTTGTCGCTTCCCACGCTAGCCACTCAGCGGCAGTTCGAGTTTTGCCAGCACCGCGCCCTGCTAGATAAAGATAGATCGACCAATCCTCTTTACTATTCGGTAACTGCTCCGGTCTCGCTAATTCCCTCGCCCACGATAATCTGCGCTTCCTCAATTTCTCGTATTTGGTCGATAAGTCTTTCTGTGCTTTCGCGTAGGTAGATTCCATCGTATGTAGTCACCTCCACCTCAGTCTTGACTGGCGTATCAATGCCGAACATTTTGGCATCTCGCTCTAATATCTTGAGCATAACCTTAATTGCTTCTAAGTCACCACGCTCAACCGCTGGCCAAATAGCCAAGAGAGCAACTTCTAGTCTTTCCTTATGCAGATCGCGGATCTCATTAGCAAGAGTTTCATCTTTCGTGCGATTCACATAACGCTTGAAGGCAGCTCTGGCACCTGATTCATTGGCATAATCTAATTTGTCGGCAATCTGCTGAAAGGTCGCACCTGCTACGCGATACTGCCAAACCTTGATCTCGCGCTCAAAAGTATCGTGATCTAGTTTGACCACATTCGTAATGTTTTCATTCATAGTCGCATTACGCTTCTTGAGCGGTTGGCAAGGATTGCACTTGCACCTCGATACCGGAAGTATCGCGGCTCGCTATTGAGCCTTCAACCGCAGATGGATAAGGCAAGCGTAACTTGTCCACTTTTCTACGCATAGCCTTGTCTAGGGGATAAATGTAACGATATTTGCCTTTCATTTCTCTTGCTGGTAATTGCTTTTGTTGCTCTTTAGACAACTTAGCAATTTCCGGAACAGTTCCAAACCCTGTAGGTCTAAGCATACGAGAGTGAAACCACTTGCCTTTATAGTAATACTCTTTGCTCGCAGAGCTTTGCCCGCAGTAAATCCAGTTCATCGCTTGATAGATTATGCCTTTATGGTCGTGTTCTGGGTCAGCAAAACTTACGATCAAACGCAAGCCCGGATTTGACTCTTTTAGATTTTTAATTGTTTGCGACACAATCTGACTAACTGACGCTTTGTGTTTGTTCAGAGCAACTCTTACTAATTCACAACATTCGATTTGGCTTAACCCGTACGCTGATCCCAACTCAGGTGATGCCCCGCGCCCATAGATAACTGCACCGATATAGACATCATCTTCCCATACCCCGTAACTTATCAACTTGCCGATAGGCATTTGTTGAGAGTAGTGCCAATTCATTACGGCGTATTTAGCGGCTTCATATGAACAAGGCGCAATTACAATACTCATACAGGTTCGATCTCACCTTTTGCGCCCACACGCCATTCGAATGAACATTGAGGGCACATATTTGATGCGCGTTGATCTAAGCGTGGTTGCTCGATATCTTCCGGCTTGAAATCTGGCAATACAGTTTTCTCAAAGCCTAGTAGATCGATGCTCCAGCCTAGATCGCTTAGTTCGTCTAACTGTCGTGAAAGTGTAATTTGATCCCACTCTGCTAACTCAGCTGATCGATTGTCAGCGAGCGCATAAGCCTTCGCGGTTTCAGCATCCCAGTCGCTAGGGCAGAGACTTACGGCAATCTCAGTCCACCCAAGCAATTTAGCGGCTTCGAGCGTTCCGTTGCCGGCTATTACTGTTCCGTTATGAACGACTATCGGCTTGCGTTGTCCGAACTTATCTAAACTTGCAACAATCGCATCAAGGTTGCGTTTGGAGTGTTTCCGGGCGTTCTGCGGGTCGAGTGTCAAACTGTCGATCGTTACTGTTTCCAATTTCATTGAGAGCCTCTAATCTTGCATCGAGTAGTGAATCCATCTCACCCATCAAAAAAGCCTTCCTTTGGTGGGTGAGTCTATTTCCATAACGATCCTTCAATAATTCGGCAAGATGAGCGATCGCTTCGTCAATGTCAGCAATCGTAATCTCATCCTTGTCGATAATCATAGGAACCATTTTAGCGTTTACGGGCTTGGCGTTTTTCCTTATACGCTCTCACATCGTCAGCGAGATAGAATACGACTTTACCTTCTCGCTTGACCCAAGCAATCGTTTTGCGAAATTGCAGTTGGCGCAAATTGTTCATCGTGATTTCTAAATGATCTACGACTTGTTGCGATGTCCATAGCTCTTCTACCACGATGGCGTGTCCTGAACTACGCTGTTGAACTGTGAAGCGTTTGTTGTTGTCTTGCGAGGCTTGATGTAGAAGTCTGTGCCAGAAATCTCTAGTGAAGTCTTAGTTTCGCCATCTTTAGCCTTGTATGTAGATTGAGATAACTTGCCAACAACTGCAATACGATCGCCCTTTTTAAGGTTTTCGATTACTGCATCTGACTTACTGTTCCAGAATGTAACGCGGAACCAAATTGTTTCGCCATCTTCATACTGTCCGTTTATTTTCTTACGAGGTGTGTGAGCGAGCGAGAATGATGCGAGAACTTCATCTTTGAGCATCTTGATCTCTGGGTCTGAACCTAAATTGCCTTCAATCATAATCTGATTCATTTGTGTGCCTTTCTTGTTTGGATTGCTTACATTACACCGATTCTATGCTCCCGTCATTTTTCAAGATTACCCAGTTCCCATCGGGTTGCAAGAATGGTTCTGTTTCGGGATCACTCCAACTGCTTACCATCCAGCCCTTATCGGTAGCCATAGCGGGGTTTTTGTGAATTGAGCCGGTTCCTAGATTGTGACATTCGTGATGCACTCTGATCAGATTAGAAACTGAGTCTTTACCACCTCTTGATTTCAGTTTTCTATGATGTAGAGCCATAGACTCGAGAGCAGGGTTTCCGCAGGTTTCGCAATAATTCCCAGCTCTCGCTTCTACGAGTGCAACGATCTTTTGATCCACTTAGTACCAGCCGTATCTCTTTTCGTGTTTCCACGCGGCGCAGGGTGAGCCGTAACGCACCGAAATATAGTGCAGACCATAGTCAACCTGCTTGATAGCATTAGCGGTTTTGCGCACATTGTAATTCTGCCAAGTGCTAGGCAAAAATTGAGCAATCCCAAACGCTCCAGAAGATTTGTTTAGAGCTTTAGGATTCCAATGCGATTCCTGAGTCCATAACTTGTTAAGGCAGGAGAACTGCTCCTTGCTTGGCATCTGCATTAACGCATACAAGCGAGGGTGCATTAAAAACGAGATGTTTTCTTTAGGCGCAAAAGCGGCTTGCGCTCCTACAGTTTGGAAAGATCCCACCACGAAGGCTACTAAAAGGATCTTGCCCCACGCCTTTATTAAGCGTCCTTGCCCCGTTTCGTGCAGACTTCGCAGATGTTTCCTTCATAAATCCATTGACCGCACTTATGGCGGCTAATCTTTGTTTCATCCATTTTCGTTCATCCTTTCGGGAGATAGCGGACAGAATTAGTTTACCTGCTATTTACTTCCACCCCAACCGGTGCCCTTGAAAGACACGCCGAAGGGAGAAAATACACGCTCAATCTTTCCGCAACATT
>Ga0214166_1000503_pt1 | contig 19433 bp, 12 predicted proteins | sample TroBogepilimnion_27_FD_153005 | JGI IMG/M metagenome (GOLD analysis project Ga0214166, IMG submission 153005) | Freshwater microbial communities from Trout Bog Lake, WI - Practice 18AUG2009 epilimnion v3 | ecosystem: Environmental > Aquatic > Freshwater > Lake > Epilimnion/Euphotic zone ...
CGGCACGCCCGCTTCGCCCGCCACTGCCTTGGCGAGCAGGGTCTTGCCCGTTCCCGGAGGACCCACGAGCAACACGCCGTGGGGAACCTTGGCGCCCAGCGCCACGTAGCGGTCCGGGTTGTGCAAGTAGTCCACGATCTCGGTCATCTCGTCGACGACCTCGTCCACACCACCCACGTCACCAAAACGCGTGGCCGGTACGTTCTCGCCGTTCTTGAGAGCCGACATGCCGGGCACCTTGCCCGTGACATTGCCCATGCGTCGCAGCAAGAAGAACGCGAGTAGTCCCACGAACAACACGTTGAGCAGTACGGGCAGCAAGCTGCGAAGCAGCGATACCGACGCCACGCTCGACGACTTGATCGTGAGGCCCTTTTGCGAAGAGAACATCTCGATCAGCTTCGAGCCGAAGCCGAGTGGGTAGCCCGATTCGACCTTCGAGCCATCCTTGTAGGTCGCAATCACGACCTGCGCGTTGTCGTTGATGACCAGAGTGGCGACGCGGTGATCGCTGGTCGCGGTCACAATCGCACTCAAAGGCGCGCTCTTTATGGGAGCTGCCGTGGTGGTGTGCGAAGAGAGATACACCACCACCAAAAGAACCGCCATCGCGGCTATCAGAAGAGGACGACGAGGCGGACGGACGGGCTTAGTGGTTTCTTTCATGAGTTCTAACGTGTGCCACCTCTCGATTCGTGCACTCGGCTTCTGCGCCGCGCGAGGGTTCCGGGCTGAGTGGTGGCCGTCGAGAACAAGTCTTTCGGTGAACTACCTCACTCAAATAGGGCAGCGCTCACTCACGTGGTGCTTGAATCGCTTTGGTCGCGGTGACGTGGCGAGCGAACTCGGTGCCGGCCTCTCGTTAGCGGCCGTGGGGCTTCCCGCCGTTCTCGGGTACTCAACCATCGCCCACATGCCAATCAGCACCGGCCTCTACACCTTCTTGCTACCCGTTTTGGCCTTTGCCCTGGTCGGGTCCAGTCGGCACCTCATCGTGGCCGGTGACTCCGCTACCGCCGCACTACTCGCTGCCGGCCTCGCCGGACTGGCCCCTGCCGCCAGCGCCCACTACGTCGGTCTCGCCATGGCTGTCAGTCTCATTGTGGGCGGGCTGTTGCTTTTGGTGCGAGTCTTACGACTTGGCTTCGTCGCCAATTTCCTGTCGCGGACCATTCTGGTGGGCTTCTTGGCCGGAGTGGGCATCCAGGTGACCCTCTCGCAACTACCCGCCCTTCTTGGCCTGCACCTACAGTCGAGCTCCGCCATTGGAAACCTGTGGAACGTCGCATCACACTTCAGTGCCATCTCGTGGCCCGACGCCATCATTGGTGCGGCCGGTGTTGGTGCTTTGTGGGCCACGAAGTTGTTGCCCCGGCGAACACCCGGCGGCTTCATCGTCACCGCCCTGGGAATCGCCGTCGGCTGGTGGGCCGTGCGAGAACACTGGCGGGTCTCCTTCATCGCACCCGTGCGTCCTGGCCTACCGCACTTTGGCGTACCAGGGATCTGCTTTACCCCGTTCAGTCGCATCGTGGAGGTGGCCCTGTCCATCGTGGTCGTAGTCGTCGCCCAGTCAGCCGCCACGAGCCGCGCCTTCGCCGAGCGCTTTCACGAAACAGTCGACGAAAATTTGGACATCATGGGTCTCGCGCTAGCCAATGTTGCTTCCGGACTCAGCGGTGCCTATCCCGTCAACGCCAGCCCCACCCGAGCGAGCATGGTGGTCGAGGCCGGCGGCACCACGCAGTGGCCGGGGATCGTCGCTGCGGGCGTGACCGTACTATCTCTTTTGTTCCTGACCGATCCGCTTCACTACCTACCAAACGCCCTGCTGGCCGCCGTGGTGTGCTCGGTGGCCATCCGCCTCATTGACCTACGCGAACTGCGCCGCATCTACAAACTTCGCCGCGACGAGTTTGTAGTGGCCGCCCTCGCCGCCACGTCAGTAGTCCTCCTCGGCGTCGAAAATGGCATCCTGCTTTCTGCCCTCATGGCCGTGGTCAACCACCTGCGCCGCGGCTACGCCCCCACCAACTTCTTAGTTGTCCTCAACGACAATGACACCTGGGCCAATCAACCCCTGTCGAGCCGCGCAATGATCCGGCCCGGGGTGTTTGTCTACCGCTTCCAAGCCAGCCTCTGGTACGCCAACGTCACCCGATTGGTAGACGAGGTCACCACCCTGGTTGGTAAGGACACGACCCTTTTTTGTTTCGACTTCACGTCAGTGGCATCCGTTGACTACTCAGCCGGCGTGCGCCTCGCCCAGCTCGTTAGCGACCTCAAAGACCGGGGTGTCAAGGTTCGCTTCACCCACGTCGACGAGTCGGTACGTCAACAGCTCGTTAGCTACGGCGTCGTAGGACCCAAGAGCAAGAAGGTCATCCGGTCGACGAGGCGCGCGGTAGCCCCCAAAGCTAACGACTCCGGCCCCACGAAGTAGCCAACCCCAGTTACCGAACTACCAGTTCACGCTTTGTGGCCACCGCTACGCGTGTGCACCGGATCTACCCATTGACACGATCAAGTGAGGTCCTTGGGCCCGAACACAAAGCACAAGAAAGGTCAATCGTGAATCGTCCGCACCCGTCGTACCCTGACGACTCGACACTGACTCGTCTCTTGTCAACCTTGGACGAAACCGCCAGCGTGTTCGATCTCGAGCACGCTATTGGGGTAGCCGCCCGCTTTGCGGGCGTGACGCCTGAGTACCTGTTACACGCTGGCCCGCGTGGTGAACTTTCCGGATTTCGCCAGCGCCGTGCCTGGATGCTCGTAGCCGACCTGGTCGCAGAGCGCGAGTGCACCGAACCCACACCCGAGGACGCTACGTCGTAATGGAATACCTCGTCTTTGACATCGCGACCGTGCGCTACCGCTACAACGCCACCCGTACGACCATGTCTGCCTTCGCGGCCACGGGCGAACTCTTGAGCGTGGTCGACCTCGCACCGGGATGCTCAACCAAAGAAGCCGCCTACCTGGCCTGCGACGCCGCTCTACGCTCGGCTCGCCTGCTGCGCGCCGAAATGCGCTACGCAGTCGCCTTCTATAACCCCTACAGCGCCGACGTCTGTGTCGGCCCGGCCCTGGACGCCAAGATCTACACCAACCGCACACCTCTCGACATCTCGCCAAGTGGCGCCGTCGCCCGTGTCAACGGCGCCGAGCTCGTCGTCGAGGCTGACTCGCCGTACGTTTTGCACCTGGTGTCGCCCACGCTGGCGTCGACTTCGCGCGCCCTGGCTGCCCACCAGATCTAAGTTTCTCAACTTTCCGCGGTAGATCATTGCTACTGCCCTTTAGCCGTGAACGGTACGAAGAGTCGCTACAACAATGTTCCGACACTGAGCTACGTACCACCACAACGGTTGTGGTGGTCGAAAGGAAAAGACCATGGACCAGCTCTCCCAGTTCCTCGTCAGCAACTATCTGCGTTCCACTGGCGCTCTCTCTGCTACTCGCAGCCGCTTGGTGGCTGGTCGCAGCCGCCGGGCCGTGACCTTCATTGAGTACGCCATCTTGGCCGGCATTGCTGTTGGTGTAGGTATCTTTCTCTACCCCTTTTTGATCAACCTCTTCAAGAGCATCTTCACGCGCGTCGGCAACGTCGCCAACAACGGCTCGACCAACTAAGCAGCGTCGTTCATAGCAAAAGGCCCCCAGGGAGACCTGGGGGCCTTTTCACGTGTACTGCGCGACGTCGCTGTGGTGCTAACTGCCGAGCTTCGACTGAGCCAGGTTCACGGGAAAAGTCACGTCCAGCACCTGCGCGTTGCCCGGATCGCTGTTGCCGTTCACTGCGCCGTTGGCGGTGAGTTGCACCTCAATGGAGTCAAACTCGCAGTACTCCGGAGCGTTCGAAGTTCCCGGCGCCCCCGCACACGTTCCACCGAAACTGCTCGCGGGCGGGTACGAGGCCTGTGATCCTTGGTACCAAGGGATGAACGCCACATTCGACAGCGGGCCCGCCACCGTCACCCACGACGCGTTCGACACCGTGAACGAGCAAGTCCCCGTCGAGTCTGGTTGAATAACCGCGCGCTGCAGCTGTCCATTGACGTACTGCCACATCGTCAAATCCACCTGACCGGCAACTGTTGCATCAGGGGTAAAGATGCCAATCTGCGTACTCGATACCGTGTAGAAAGGCACGCCTAGGCCGTTCGGGTCACACACCACGGCCTGGGTAAAGTCATTGTTAAGTAGTGTGTTCGCGTACGTCAGGTCACCAGTCGAAGCGTTCTTCGACACCACGCTCGCCGAAGTGTTCACCAGGGTGAAGATCCACCCCACCACCATCAACACCATGACCGTCGTCATGACCGTGGCCACCACGATCTCGATGATCGTGAACCCCCGCTTCATAGGTCTTTGACGCATGCGCCGTATTGTTCGACCTCTACGAATCTGCGCCACCGGTTCCACTACTGCACCGTGACGCTGATGTAGGCGGACTTCGTACCGACTTGCAACAAAACTGCGTTCGTCTTCGTACCCACGCTGACTGACGACGAGACGTACACCGTGACAATCGCCGTTCCCGCCGGTCCCGTCGTCGCGTGCTGCACCACCGTGATGCCTGAGATGGGAGTACTGATGGTCACCAGCTGGCCCGGCACGCCGTTGCCGTTTGCGTCAAGCACAGTGACAATCGTGGTGTTAAAGCCGCCGCGCGTCACGGTCACGTTGGCCGCACCCACACTGGCCGGCACACCCGCAACTGTCACCGTGAAAGTCACACTGGCCGCACCGTCACTCGCCGTGACTTTGTAGTTGCCCGGAGCCACCGCGCTCGTAGCCGTGATGTTTGCCACGGCCAGGCCACTTGAGTTGCTGGCTCCGGCACTGGTGACGCTGAGACCGCTCTTGGACGACGAGTACGAGAGGGTCCTACCGGCCAGTGGCGCCCCCGTGCCGTCGTAGTCATAAATCGTAGTCGTCGAACTTGACCCCTGCACGACACTGCCCGGCGTAGCCACCAAGGTGAACGGCGCCGCCGTCACAGTCATGTTCGACGAGGTCGAGACTCCGTTGCTGCTCGCCCCCACGTGGTACGTTCCCGCCGCCGCGCCAGCCTCCACGGTCACGTTGACACTGCACGTACCGAGTGAACCCGTCACGCACCCGCCCGTCGAGGCGTACACTCCGGTCGCTTGCACAAAGCCATTCGAAATCGAGAAATTGGTAGCCACACCGGACATGACCTGACCGTTGGCGTCCTTCGCCGTGACGGTCGCCACGACGGAACTGCCCTGCGTCGTACTCGACGTCACCACCACCGACAAGCTCGCAAGTACCGCCGTAACCTTCACGTAGGCCGTCCCGGTTCGTCCACCCACGTTCACCGTCACCGGATATGTACCCGCTTGTGTGCCGGCGGCGACGTTCACCGTGGTGCTTGCCACGCCGGCCGTCTCCGAACTCACCGTGGCCGGTGAGAAAGTGATCCCCGTGCAACTCGTGCAACTAAACGTTGCGCTGGCCGTACTCGCCGCCTGGCCATTCGCCAAGGTCACCAACGCCGACAAGGTGCCCGAGCCCCCCTGGGCCACGATGGCCGAGTAGCCATTCACCAACCAACCACCGGCCGTTCGATACAGCGCCACGTCGTAGCTCTTAGTCGCAATGCCGTTTGAGAGCGTGACCGTGAACCAGGTCTGGGTGATCTGACTCGCCCCTTCAGTCCACTGCATGTTCACGAGCCCACCACCCGAAGGCAAACTCGCAACCTGCTCTCCCGACGTCACCGCCGAGCCGTTAGTCGCGAAAGTCGCTCCGGTCTGGGAGTTGCTGGTACCCATCTTGAGCGTGCCCGAACCCGGCAGGGCACTCACCTTCACTGTCGTTGTGGCGCCCACGTAGTCCGCCACGTTCAACGCAAACGACATCGTCACACCAGTCGAGCCACTCACCGCCACGGCGTTCATGCCGCCAACCTGCGGGCCGGTCAGGTACGACACCTGCGCTTCGTAGCAAAGCTGAAACGCCGTCGTGCACGTTGTGTTTTCGGTTGCTCCGTACGCACCGCCTGAGTTCGTCGCGCACGACCCGTCAGTCAACGCCGAGCAGCTCCGCGCCTCACGGGGCATCGACCACACACCGACATTGCCAAAGCCAATCGCGGGCTGGCTGAGTGCCCATCCACCCACCGTCGCCACGCCGACGGGGTTGTTAAACGACGCCCCTGAACCAGTACCGTTTACCTCGCTGGCCGTTCCCGATCCCGCGAGTGTGCTGAGCGCGTAGTTGTAGGAGTTCCACACCAGCACCTTGTTGGCGCCTGAGCCGTTTTGGGTGATGTACAGGTTGCCGTTGATGTCGACGGCCACGCGCTGCGGGCTGGACAGCCCCGTCGTGAGCAGCCAGTCTGAGTTCATCGTCGATGGGTCAACCTGCATCAAGCTGTTGGGGTTGTTGCCGGTTGAACCACTGTCGAGCACGTCCAAGTAGCCACTCGGCTCCACGACCAGCCCCGTCGGTGCTGACAACGATCCGGACGGCACCAATACGCACTCTGAGCTGCACGCCACGGTCGAGCTCATACCGGCCGTGCTCGGTATGGCAATGATACGGTTGTTGCCCGTGTCGGCGATGTAGACGTCGCCTTGCGCGTCAACCGCAATCCCCACCGCCGTTGAGGACAGGGTGTTTTGCAGCGGGTAACCGACCACCGAGTTATTGGACGTGTAGACCTCTTTCAAGCTCACCGTGCTGCCACTCTTGTCAAGCACGTAGAGAACCAAACCGTCCGGGCTAATGGCCACGTCCTGTGGGCCACTAAAGCCCGTTATGGTGCTCGCCACTCCCGAGCCGCTGAGCTTGATGATGTTGCCAGCGCCCGTGTTCGCAATGTACAGATTGCCCTGCTGGTCCTCGGCCATGCCCTGTGGGCTCGAAAGACCCGAGTAGAAGGTTGTCGTCACGCCACTTTGCGAGACCATGCGAACGGTCCCGGCCGCCTTGTCGAGCACGAATACGTTGGTCGCGTTGCCCGGACCCGACCAGTTCACCGAGCCAGTCAGCGTGCTGCCCGCAGACAAGGTCACCGAGGGGTACACCCCCGTGGCCGCACCCCAGGACTGCGTCGTGCCGTTAGCCGTCACGCTCGTGGGGTCGCCCCACGTCCACGAGGTACACTCAGCTCGTTGCACCCAACCGCCTCCCGTAGATACCCACCCCAGCATCCCCACAGGCGTCGTGCCGTTCGGGTTCGTCACCGTGTCGCAGCCGTACGTGTTCTGGTCGTCGGTACTGAGCGTGATTGGTACACCCGTCGGAAAAGGGACTCGCACACTTGGTCGCGACGGGTCCGGTGCGTAGTCGTACAGCGTGATTGACTCACTGCGGTCAAAGTTGCATACCGGAACGGACTGCTGACCGGTGCCGTCGTCAAAGTTTGCAAACAAGCACACCGAGCCCGCCACGGGGTTCAGACCCGTCTGTCCCGTTGACGTATTGGTGGCTGCCAAGTTGAGGACCATCTTGCCCACGCCTCGAATTTGCAAGGTTGCGAACGTCGCTTGACCGGGGGTCATGACAATCTGCGCTGACAACCCCGTCACCTGGGACGCGGTCATGGCCGCGTTGCCGTTCACGGCGTAGTTATTTCCGCTCGAGATGCCGAGCACGCAGGGGTTAGCAATCGTGCAGCTACTCGCCGCGCCGCGCAGCACCGCAACACCGTTGCTCGGCTGCGCACTGGCAATAACGCTCGACGGGTTCGCCATCGACAAGAGATAGACCGGTCCCGTAAGCAGCGATCCCGGATCGGCCACCTGCACGCGCACCACGCCGTCACCACTCGAAAATGCGTACGACGGAGCCGCCACGACGCGCGACACACTGACTACGTCGCCCGGGGACAACGTCACCGAGCCCCCAAGCGTCAAACTGGCCGCCGCCAGCGACGACGTCGACAAGGGGTCACTACCCGGAGTCACCGTCCAGCTGACCTGCCAGGTTCGCCCCGCCAGGGTGATGCAGCTCTGCACCGAGGTGCCGGTCGCCGCCGTCGTAGCACCAGACGTGCAGGCGTCGGGAATACTAAAAGTATTGGCGAGCAGTGAGCTGTAGCTGCTGGGGGAGTTGACAATCTGGGTCGCCAAGCCGTTGAGCTGCTGGGAAAGAGACCGCTGCTCATTGGTCTGGATGTTCGAGGCAATCGATTCAGCGACAACCACCGAGATCATGGCCGCGGCTACGACGAACAACGCCGAAGCAATGGCCACTTCAAGCAGCGTAAAACCCCGACGTCGCCGAAGCGAGGTCCGGGGTCGCTTGCCCTTTAGGGCCTGTTGCTCACTGTATCGATTCATGATCCGGTCGGTTTCCTCTTCAGCCTTGTCTCGCCGCCACGTGCATCGGCTCCAGGCCCACGCACACAGCTCGCGCCCGCGCCGTGCCATGGCCCTGGTGACAACCGTGCTGCTACTCGCTCTTGCCGCAACCATCGTTGTGGTCATAGCCACGCAGTCCATCGACTCCAACCAAGTCGAGGCAAACCGCTCAGCACTCTCCTCATCACAAGCCGCCGCCCAGAACGCCGAGGCCGCTTTGCAAGCTGCTTTGCAAGCCAATCCCTACTTCTTTTACAGCTCCGTATTCAGCGCCACGATTAACGGCCAGACCTACTCCGAGCGTGCGCGTGTCTGTCCGACGAACTCCGCCACGATCCAGCCGGGTTCAGCGTGGTCGCTCGCTAGTTGTGGCCCCTACTGGACCTACACCGATCCGTCGACCACCCCCACGGCGTGGATCGAGCTGACGCCCCCCTCGATCTCACACCCACAACTCGGCGTTCACATCATGGCCACCGTCGGCGGTGTCTCGTCGGGTCTCTCTTTGCAACTCGCCATGAACGGCTCCGAGCAGTACTCGCTCTACACGCCGAGCAACTTGGACGTCACCGTCGCTCCGAACGGCTCCACGCTCTCGGGCTCGATCTACACCGCCGGCGCGCTCTACAGTCAGCTCGGCCAGGACGTTGGCTCCACCGCCACCCAGAACAACACCTCTTTTTCCAACGCTCAGGTCGAGGCCGAAAGTGGTTTTTACGGGGCCGCCGGTTCGCCGGAGAACCCCGCCGACCCCGCCTCGCGCTACTACGCCCAGACGCCCAACACCTCACTGACCCCGCCCATCCGCGACATCCGAAGCGTCGTTCCCCAGGTCCTCACGGCCTCGGCTTTTCAGTCCTCGCTCGCCAACGACTACTCCATAGCCTGTCCCGGTGGCACACCGTTTCTGCTCACCGCTACCCAGACCGCGTCGTCGATGTGTCTACAGCCCGGCGCCACCGTGCTCGGTTCCGCGGGCAATCAACTCACTGTGCCCGCCAACGCCGCCGCCTTCTTGATCTTGACCAACCCTGGCTCCAGATCTCTCTCGGTGTGGTACTCAACAACCCTGCCGCACCCCGACCAGTACGACTGTGTCACCAATGGCTTCTGCGACTTCGGCACTGAGGCCTCCGCGGACTACGCCTCTATGCTGACTGGTGGGACCATCACCCGACCCGGCACCAATCCCGGAATCTTTCCCTTCTGGACAACGTACCCAAACGGATTCTTGGGCAACCTCGCAATACCCCAGACCGGACTCGTCTTCTCATCTAACTCGGTCTACCTCTCGGCGTGCTCAACGGCTGCCTATCCGACCGCTTTTGCCAACACCGACAGTCAGAACTTTGACGCCACCTGCCCCGCCATCAATGGCTCTTCGTCGCCCGGCATGGAGGTTCCTTACTCGATGACCATTCTCGCCGGCACGGCAACCTCGCCCGCCGACATTTGGATTGACGGTTCCATCAACACCGACCCCGGTGTCTCCTTCGGCGCAGTCGCCTCTGGGTCCATCTACTTGCCCTACTGGTCCCACACGCCCGGCACCTCTTCGAACGCCAACCTCAACTTGTCGGGTGCCTACAGCGCGCTCGGCTTCGGGACCGACCCTACACTGAACGCCACTGTGCAGCCCTACCCGAACCTCGGCTTCGTCGACACCTCTGCGCTCACCCCTGACAACCAAGCCGGCACGTTAAACATCACTGGGTCACTCGCCGCACTCAACCTCGACCTCAGCTTTCAAACCGAGTTCAGCTCGCTATCGGCCAATTGGCTCACCCAGTTCAACACCGCGCCACCGCCGTACTTCACGACCTTCTCTGGTCAGTGGGTCACCATGAGCCAGAGCACCCTCACTCCGCAACAAGGGTGTGCGGCCGCCACCACTGCGCTCAACTGCGCCGGTTACTAAGCGCCCGCTTTCCCAAGCCGAGTGCGCTCCGCCATTTAGCTTGAACCGTTCTCGGCATGCCGCGCATCAACCGCCCAGAGATCCCACGCTCCACACAACCCACCACTCGCGGCTTCTTTTCGCGCGCAGCTGTACGCAATCGGGCCGACGCTGTTGGCACGGCATCCAGAAAGGACCCCCATGCAAAGCGTTCTTGACACCCTCGGACTCGACATCGCCACCCAGGCGTCAGAGCCCACGGTCGCGACGGTCACCATCACGTCAGTCACTCCCGACGTCGCCATGGTGGTGACCCACGACGGCCGCGAAGCCATTCTGCCCGTCTCCGAGTGGTACGACGGCCGCCCCTTTAGCGTCGGCAGTCAGCACCTCGCCCTGCTCATGGAGACGGCCGGTCGGCCCGTCTGCTCCACCTCTCGCCCCGAACTCGTCGAGGCTCTCTTCGATGGCCTGGTCCCCGAGCTACTTTCCGGTCAGGTTCGCATCATGTCCGTAGCTCGCGTACCGGGCGTTCGCGCCAAGATTGCCGTCGCCGCCACCGGCGGCACCGTCGACCCGGTGGCCGCTCTCATTGGCCGCGAAGCCAACCGCGTCAAACTCGTGAGCTCGCAGCTCTTCGGAGAGCGCCTTGACATCGTCGCCTGGCACCCCGACCCGGAAGTCTTCTTGAAGAACGCCCTCGCTCCCGCGCGCATCTCGCGTGTCCACGTCACCGACCGCGCCGCTACCGTCTACGCGCCGCCTCACCAGATGTCGGCCGCCGTTGGTTCGTCCGGACTGAACTCACAACTCGCAGGTCAACTACTCGGCCTACCGGTCACGGTCGTCGCCGAGTAGCGCGGTTCTCACCGCGCCATCCCGGCCCTCAGTCTTTTTAAAGCTCGTACTTGGTACTTGCTCTTTTGGCGCCAGAAGCGACAGTAGCCAGTATGAGAATGCGTTCCCCCTCGCGCCGTCGCCGCGCCTTCACGTTGACCGAGATGATTGTCGCCGCGGTTCTCATCACCATTCTGGCCGCCTTCACGATCCCGACGCTGACCTCGAGCTCGTCTGAGAACCTCGACATCCAAGCTCAGGCATCAGTTCAGACCGCGATGAACACGGTTGCCCAGATCTACTCAACTACAGGACAGCTGCCGACCACCGCCGCACAGCTAGCCACATCGAGCAAGGACATCACATTCGTGGTGGGCCCTACTCCATCTACTTCCAGTCAGACGGTTTCCATTCTCGCGGGTGTATCGAATCCCACCGTCAGCCAAAATGACATGTTCCAGGCCGCTGCTCTCGGTGCCAACAACATTTGCTGGATTGCCACCCGCTCATTGAACTCAGCGACCAACGCCACTACCTACAGCTACCAGATGACCGAGACATCGAAATCTCCAACGTGCGTGGCCTCTCTTTCGACAACAACAAACGGCGTAGCAGCCTGCCGCACGTCATCCACCGGTTCTTCGTGGGCCTCGGCCAGCGGCTGCGTACCACTCGCCGCTTCGGCCGTGTCGAGTGGCATGACTTCGGCCTGTGCGATTACCAAGTCGACTGACCTCAACTACAACGGCACCGTTCAGTGCTGGGGCTCAAACAGCTTCGGACAGCTGGGTGTTGGAAGCAACACGATCACCTCTACATCCCAGCCTCTCTACGTCTGCGCTGCGGGTGTGTCGAGTTGCACGAGCAGTGTTCCTAACGCCAACATGCTGCGCAACATCACCGCGATCTCGGTCGGCACCGCCGACGCGTGTGCACTGTCATCCACGGGAGCCGTGTACTGCTGGGGCGACAACGCCCAATATCAAGTGGGCAACGGCTCGTACTCGGACGTCTACAGTCCAGTCCAAGTCTTCACCGGCGCATCAGCAATCTCGGTCGCGAACCCTGACGTGGCGTGCGCCATCAAGAGCTCTGATGGTTCGGTCTGGTGTTGGGGACACAATGTTGATGGGGCAGTGGGCAACAACTCAACTTCTACGGCCGCCACTCCCACTGAAGTCTGCGCCACCTCCGCAACCACGGGCGTGTGTTCGACGTACCTAACCGGAGCCGCCTCGGTCTCTACGAACGGCGACACCACGTGCGCTCTCATGACCGGAGGCACGATTCGCTGCTGGGGCTACGGCCTTAACGGGCAGCTCGGCACCGGTACCACAAGCTTCACCGATTCGAACGGTAACGCCACTGCCTACCAAGCGCTCCCCGTCACGGTCTGTTCTACCAGTGGCTGCGGTAGCAGCTTCTCTGGCGCCACTGCCGTCTCCGTAGGTCAGTACGAAGTCTGTGCTCTGTCCTCAGCGGTGTACTGCTGGGGTGACAACACCTTCGGCGAGCTTGGAATAGGAACGTCGTCGGGGTCAAGCTCACTGCCCGTACAGGTACTCGCAATCTCCGGCGCCACTTCCGTCGACGTTGGCGGCGACTTTGCCTGCGCCGTAGCGGGTACGTCCAGTACTGCTGAGTGCTGGGGTTATGGCTTTGGTGGCCGCATTGGCAACGGCAACGCCACCTTGGCCGCCAACGACTACGCCACGCTCGGCAGCGGCTCGTTGCAGACCTCGCCGTCAATTGTCTGCACCATTAACTCTCTCTGCAGCAATCCCTCAGCCATGCTGACCGGTGTCTCGCAGCTCTCCGCCGGTGACGTCTTCGCCTGCGCTGTTGCGACCTCGAGCTACGTCTACTGCTGGGGTGACAACACCTTCGGCCAGCTCGACCAGACCGCAGTTTCGGGTTCGACCACCACCTCTACGGGCACCGCCGTGCCCTACTCGGACTTCGCCCAGCTCAACTACACCGGCCTGGTTCCACCGGGTAAGTACTAAATCCCAAGCCCGGGCCGCACCCTGTTGGCCCCGTTGCACACTTCCTGCACGGTTGAAAACATGACGACTTCTCGTGCTACGTCTTGGAGAACTGACCGTGTCTGATTTAGAGCGCGCCCTGGCCACCTTGGCCCTTGAGTACAAACTTCTTTCTCCCGAGCGAGCCGTCACGATGCTCGACACGTACGGCGACAGCCCGCGTCGCCTCGGCGAGGCAATCAAGGCCGAAGTCGCCGAAGGGCCGCTGCTCTCGGCGATCGCCAGGGAGCTGGGTTTCGAATACGTCGATCTTTACGGCGCCCGGGTGGGCCTCGCGACTGACGCTGAGTTGCTCGCTCGTGCTGATCGCAACCTGCTGCGCTCGTACTCGGCCATTCCGCTGATCGATCGAGATGGCAACGTCGTCGTGGCCGCTGTCAATCCCTCGGACCTTGACCTGCGCGCCTACTTAGAAGAGCGCTACCCGTCGATGCGGCTCGTACTGGCCAGTCGTTCTCAGATCCAGTCCAAGCTCGCCCTCGCCGGTTCACCCCTCGTCGACGCCCTGCCCGGCGCCGACTCAGAGCTCGCGCGACCCGTGGTCATCGCCACGCCACCCACCCCGCGCAACCCCCTGGTGGCTTGGGTGGACTCGACCCTGGAAACGGCCGTGGCCGAGGGAGCCTCGGACATTCACTTCGAGTACAACTTAGACGGCACGCTGCTCGTGCGTTTTCGCATTGACGGCATCTTGCGCTCCGTTCCCGCTCAACTGCGCGGCCGCGAAGGCGAAGTCATCGGTATCTTGATGAACCGCGCGGACATGGACCAGGCCAACTTGCGAGAGCCCCAAGACGGTTCTTTCTCCTTTGTTGCCTCGGCTCGCAAGATCGACGTGCGCGCCGCCATGCTGCCCCAGATGAACGGACCCTCAGTCGTACTTCGTCTCCTCGACTCGGCCAACGTCCAGCGCCGCTTGTCGGACATGGGCTTTGCTCCAGACCAGTTGGCCGCCCTCGAACGCACCGCCAGCTCCTCCCAGGGCACCGTCATCGTCTGCGGCCCAACCGGTTCGGGTAAAACCACCACGCTCTACGCCCTCTTGCGCGAAGTAGCCAGTGTCGAGAAGAACGTCATCACCATCGAAGACCCTGTCGAGTACCGCATGAACCTGGTCAATCAGACCGCCGTAGTGCACGGTACCGAACGTGATTTGGACTTCGACAAGATTCTTCGCGCCACCTTGCGCATGGACCCCGACGTCATCTTGGTCGGTGAAATTCGTGACGCCATGACCGCCCGCACCGCCATGGACGCCGCCATTACCGGTCACCTCGTCTTCTCCACCGTCCACGCCCGCGACTCCGTCGGCATCTACACCCGCTTGGCCGAAATGGGCGTACCGAGCTACCTCGTAGCCGAAGCCATGTCCTTAGGAGTCGCCCAGCGCCTCGTTCGCCGCCTCCACGACTGCGCTCGATTGATGCCTGCTACGCCAGCCGACCAGCAGATGTTCGCGCTCGTGGGCGCTTCGTGCCCCGACCAGCTCATGAAGCCCGTTGGCTGTTCGGCCTGTGGCCAAACTGGCTATCGCGGGCGCCTCGCCGTCGTCGAGGTCCTTGACCCCACTCCGGCCTTTCGCCAAAAGATTCTCTTGAACGTTGGTCGCGACGAACTGATCGACCAGGCTCGCGCCGACGGCATGGTGCCCATGCTCGACGACGGCCTGCGCTTGGTGCGCGAACAACTCACGACCATTGAAGAGGTCATGCGATCGGTGGCGGCAGGCTAATGGCACGTAAACCCCGCGACCCATCCGAGCCCGGGCTCTTCGCCTACGAAGCCGTCGCTCCCAATGGTACGCGCATCAAGGGCCCCAAGGCCCGCATGAGTGCCTACAGCGCCGACGACGTTCGCCGCGAACTCCTCGACCAGGGCTTCACCCCCATCAAGATCACTGAGGTCACCTCGGGCAGCCTCGGGGGAGTGAACCTCAACATGAAGGTCGGCCGCCAGGGCCTTCGTCTAAAGCCCATCCAACTTTCCGCCTTCGCCCGTGGCCTGCACCAACTCCTGAAGGCCGGTATCTCCGTGCCCCGAGCCGTCGCCGCTCTTGGCGAAGACTCCGAGAACGAAGAGTTAAAGACCGTCTGCTCGGACATTGCCACCAAGATCGCCAACGGTATTCCCATCGCCGAAGCCTTCGCCACCCACCCGGTGACCTTCGACGACGTCTTTTGCGGCTACCTGGCCAGTGGTGAGCAGACCGGTGCGCTCGTGGCCGCGACCGGTCGCTTGGCTTTGATGACCGAAAAGCGCGCGCAGATCTCTTCGAAAGTCCGCAGTGTCGCTATCTACCCGCTGCTCGTCACCACCGCTATTTCTCTGTTGGTGACCGTTCTCATCGTCTTCATCGTGCCACTGTTCGCCAAGATCTACACCCAGTTGCACTCGACGCTGCCCGCACCCACCCAGCTGCTCATCAAGGTCTCGCACTACTTCTTGCCTATCAAACTCATTCACGTCTCGGGCATACCGCTGCCTTTCGTGAACTTCTTGTCCCCGGTGCTGTGGCTCCTCGTCATCATTTTTTCGTTTCGAGCCTTCGTCAAGCACCGCGGCAACGTGCCCAACATCGCCATCCGCCTCGACAAGATCCGGTTCCGTTTGCCCGTGTTCGGCAAGCTCGGTCGCTACTTGGCGTTGTATCGCTGGATGTCCACGCTGGCCGGTGCTCTCGACTCGGGTGTGCGCACGACTGCCGCGATAACGCTCGCCGCGAACTCCTCGGGTAGCCGCTGGATTCGCACGGTCAGCCCCTCCATCGAAACCGCTATCCAGTCCGGTCAGCCGCTCTCGGCGGCCCTCGCCGTGCACTCTGATCTCTTTCCGGCCTCGGTGCGTACCATGGTCTCCACCGGTGAGCAGACCGGTGACCTCTCGGTCTTGCTCGACTCGGCCGCTGCCTCACTCGCCGACGAGATCGACGCGATTGTTGGTGGCTTGTCCGCGAAGATCGAAGTGGCCTTGTTGCTCACCATGGCCGTGGTTGTTGGTGGCATCTTGATCTGCCTCTATCTGCCGGTTCTGAACCTGGCCCCGACGCTCGCCAAGACCGCGAACCTCTCGAACTCCTCTACGACGACCACGACGGTCTTTCCCTAAAAGAGCTGGCGCATGCTCGTGCGCTAGCAAAAAAGTACCAACGACTCCGCGCAACTCGTTACTCCTTCCGGACAGTCACATTTATGCACCGACCCTCTCCTCTCAGCACGCAGGCCCTCTTGGACGGTCTGACGAGTTACGGCGTCACATCCAAAGAGGCCCTCACCACCGCGCTCGGTCCCACCCCAGAGGCGCTGAGTCTCAATCAACTCGAGCTGGCGCTCGTTGCTCGCCAAGTAGTCACCCCCGAACGCCTCTTGCAGTTAAAAGGCGCCATCACGGGACTTCGCACCTACGACGACATGTCCATAAAAGTGGCCACCGCTCTCGACCCCAAAGTCGTGCGGCTGACGGGCTCGATGGTACTCGATCGCAAGCCGCTGACCGTGGTCATGGTCGAAGACACCGAGTACAACCTCCAAGCACTCGGTGGCGCCCTCGGCACGACCGACTTCGAGGTCTGGATCACCACCGCTCACCACTTTGACGCTTTGTATCGGCAGTGGTATCTGACGTCCGAGGCCGGCGAACTGCCCGTTGTCTCGTCAGTACTCGAACTACTTGAAGAGGCCCAGCGTCGCCGCGCCAGTGACATCCACTTGAGCGTAGGTCAGCCGCCTATCTTGCGCATCGACTCTACGCTCGTGCGCCTGCCCAAGCAGCCCCTCACCCAAGAGTTCTTCGACGAAGCCGGCCCGCTGCTCACCAGCCCCGAGGACTACGCCCGCGTAGAAGAGACCCACGACATCGACGCCGCGTACTCCTTTGGTGAGTCGCGCTTTCGTGTCAACATCGGTGCTGACTTCCACGGACCCACGATCGCTTTGCGAAAGATCCCGACCAAGGTCCCGGCCCTTGACGAAATCGGCCTGCCCAAGGCCGCGCGTGACTTTTGCAAACTAGAGCGCGGTCTTGTGCTCGTCACTGGACCCACCGGATCTGGTAAATCAACCACGCTCGCTTCCATGCTCGCGCACATCTCCGCCATTGAGTCGCGCCACATCATCACCCTCGAAGACCCCATCGAGTTCTACATCCCAAGCGGCCTCTCCGTCGTTCACCAACGAGAGCTCGGCGCCTCTTTCACCTCGTTCCCCGCCGGACTGCGCCAGGCCCTTCGTCAAGACCCCGACGTCATCTTGGTCGGTGAGTTGCGCGACTTAGAAACCATGAAGACCGCGCTCACGGCCGCCGAGACCGGTCACTTGGTATTCGCCACCTTGCACACCTTCGACGCCACCTCAACTGTCGGCCGCTTGGTCTCCTCTTTCCCACCAGAAGAACAAGCCCAAGCCCGCAGTCAGCTGGCCTACATCCTAAAGGGCATCGTGGCCCAAAAGCTCATGCCACTCGCTTCGGGCCGCGGCCGCGCCGCCGCCTTCGAGATCATGATCTCTACGCCCGCCATTCAAAACAACCTCTCCAAGCTCGACGGCCACCACCAGATCCACCAGACCATCGAGACCTCCCAACGCGAAGGCATGCAGACCATGGAGATGTCCCTCGTCGACCTCGTTCGTCGCGGCCTGGTCCGCGAAGAAGAAGCCCGGTTCAACGCCCCCGACCGCGACGCCTTCGACCGCCGTCTCCAGATGACCCAGGGCCACTAACTAAAAGATTTTCGCGCAGTCTCTGTCCCGACGACGCCCCCCGCCAGCCAAGTGCACCCCGGGGTGACCAAGACACCGTACCAATCGTGCTTGTTCTCACCACCCTCACCGGCGACGACGCCCTGGTCGCCCCACGCCTCCGTGAACTCACCCAGCGCTTAGGTCCCGGGATCGAATCCCTCGACTTAGATCAAGACGACTTATCGCGCTTGGTCGACGTCGTGGCCTCGGGTTCTTTGTTCGCCACGACCCGCTACGCCGTCGTGCGCAACTTGACCCCAGAAGCTCTCGATGTCTTGGAGACATACCACGACGCCTCTTCCGCTGAGATTCTTCTCACCTCCAAGTTGCGTATGACCGCAAAGTTGGTGTCGCGCTTAGAGGCTCTGGGCGCACTCGAGCGCCTCTCTATTCCCGACAAGCCCAAAGATCGAGCCGCCCTCGTAACCTCGCTCGCTGTCGCTCGGGGAATCACCCTTCAAAGTGCCGACGCACTGTTCCTCGCCGAACGCTTGGCGGAGAACTTCGAACGCCTCTCTTCGATTCTCACCCAACTCGAACTCGCGGGGATTACTTCACCCACGTCACGGCAAGTAGCCACGCTCGCGGGATCGACTGCCCCCGAAGTCACACCGTGGTCCATCACCGACGCCGCGGCCAAGGGCGACGTTGCGAGTGTGCTCAGTCTCACCGCGCAGTCCGACCCCATCTTCGTGTCGTCCTTCTTGGTCGCCGAGACGCTGCGACTGGTCCAGGTCAAAGAGCAAAAGCTCTCCGAAGCCCAAGTCGCCAAGCTGCTCGCCATTCACCCCTTTCGCGCCAAGAAGCTTGTTTCCTGGGCCGCGCGTGTTCCCCTCGAGTCACTGCACCGCGCGGTTCTCGCGGCTGCTCGCGTGGACCTCGCCGCCAAGTCCGACCAGCCCGCCGACCGCCTACTTCTTGCGGTGGCCACTTGGTTAGATGAAGTGCGTCCTCGTTGATCTGCGATCAGCGCCCGCCCCTAACACTTGCCAAGTAGCAGCGCTACCTCGGCCCCTAAGCGCCGCTAACTCCGCCACCCGTGGCCAAGAACCAAGCAGTGACTGCTCGCTACCGAGTAACTAACGACCAATACGCAAAAGCACCCCGCGACTGCGGGGTGCTTTTGTCGGATAAATCGACGCTCGAAGCTCAGCTCCTACCAAGCGCGCCCACTCGCGAAGTCACTTTGCATCGCCGAAACAATCGATGACACTGCCGTCGAGACCGCAACGATCACGCCGAGTTCGCGGTTGTACGAAAGAGATGACGTGGAGAAGTTCTCGCTACCTACGAACAAGCGCTTGTTGTCAACACAAATGGCCTTGGCGTGGATGTACACCTGAGAGCTGCTAAGTACGTGGACCGACACGCCAGCTGCCTTCAACTGCGAAAAAGCCCCCGACCACGATGAGCTGTACGTCATGGCCACATTCACGTGCACCCCGCGTCGAGCGGCTGATTCGAGCGCCTGTAGAACCGCGGAGCTGCTCATCTCCTCGTTCTCAACGATCACGCTCTTTGTGGCCGAGCCAATAAGCCCCACCAACGCACTTTGCGACCCCGGGCTCCAGACGAGCCC
>Ga0214166_1000516_pt1 | contig 19118 bp, 24 predicted proteins | sample TroBogepilimnion_27_FD_153005 | JGI IMG/M metagenome (GOLD analysis project Ga0214166, IMG submission 153005) | Freshwater microbial communities from Trout Bog Lake, WI - Practice 18AUG2009 epilimnion v3 | ecosystem: Environmental > Aquatic > Freshwater > Lake > Epilimnion/Euphotic zone ...
GTCTTTTTGGACTCCATCAATCTGGACTACATTAAACTTATCCCCTACATTCTTCTTAAGAAGTTTTGGAATATGTTCGTGCCATTGTGCTGTGTATCTGGTCTGAATCGGCTCAAGCGAGAAGATCCAAATTGTAGGTTTCATTAAATAAGCCTTCGTGCCATAATGTATAAATAAGTATATACTACTTATCAGTAAGAGTCAATGCGTATGAACAAAATAGAATTACGAAATCTAATAGAAACTTATCCAAATAAAATAACCGATTTACGAAAGACAATTGGTAATTTTATGGAGAACTGCTCTACAGAATATCCAACTGATTGGAAGTTATTTCAAAAAATCTATCACGAATTGTATTTAGAAAAACAAACAACTATTCCGCTATGTCCTGTTTGTAGTGGGCCGTTGAGATTTACAGGACTACGGGGAGGGTATACTCAAAGTTGTTCTGCTTCGTGTAGAAATCGTAATCCAGAATTTTTGAAAAAATATAAGGATGCCTGTTTGGCAAAATATGGAACAGAGTTCGCCTCCCAATCAACTGAATTTAGAGATATAGTCAAGGCTACCAATATATCCAAATACGGAGTAGACAACCCGTTCAAATCTAAACAGGTGAGAAACAAACACAAGGAAACCTGTATAGAAAAATACGGAGTAGATAATCCATCTAAATCAGAACAAGTCATTGATAAAATAAAACAATCAAGAGTGGCATCCGGTGATTGGATAGCAGACCGTGATCGTAGTGATTTAGAACTATACAGAATTGCTGTTAAAAAAGTTTCTGCTAAATCGTATCACGACCATTACTATAAAATCAATCCTGATAATTTACCTAGATCGAGATACAAATATCATTTAGATCATATCTTCTCTGTTGAGGAAGGATTTAAGCAAGATGTTCCGGCAGAAGTTATAGGTCATTGGACTAACTTGCGTATGTTATGTCATCTCGATAATTCCGTTAAAAATACTAAATGTCATAAGACATTAGAACAATTAATGGAAGATTACCATTCTGCATCAAACTCTTCATCGAGGTAGAACGACAGGAATCTGCAACAATTCGCTCATATATTTGAGATTTATGATACCAGGATGCCAAGCATCCGTAAAAAGAAAATGATCCCCAGCATGAACTGTTCCTGAGCAAAATAAACGAGAAATTTGTTCAACTTGACTAGATTTGTATACATTTGTACCACCAAAGTTAAGAAATGCACCAGGCGTAGTAGCATTAGGAATATCTGAAGGGCCTGAGATTACGTTTACATCATGACCTTTACTCCTTAAAAGAGAAGGTACACTGGTCTTCCATTCGCAGGTATATCTAGTTGGAACACTTTCTAAGTCTATTACATAAACAGTCATTCCTTATTCCTGTGACTGCGCTCTCGCCGATAACCTCGCCGGTCGCCATTCATCTTTGCAGAAAAGTCTCGCCATTCCTTCGACTTATAAAGGTCCGCCGGATCAAACCGCAGCAGATTGAACCTGCAGTGATCCAACCAAGCTTCGAGGTCCTCGTAAATACGAACAACTTCGGGTTTCATCGAACGAGTCTTATAATTAGCCATTTAAAAAAATCCTCACCATCTATTGTTAAACTTAATGAAGCAACCATTTTCGTTGTCTTCACTTACCTCAATCCAGATATTTCTGGCGCCATATTTGTTGTGAATTACTTCATGTAAATCCTTAGCAATCATTTCACAACTCTTATGATCTAGACTTAGTATACTATCTTTATACAAGTCCTGCAACCAACGTTTAAATTGGATAAATTCAATTTCTCGATCGTCATCGAATACTTCGATCCATACCTTAAAATGGAAAATATGCCGGTGTGGAAATCCTAGAAAACTAACATCTGCTAGCATAGGATCGGTAGCTGCTGCTGGATAACAATGTATTCCTTCTTTTTGGAAGGAACACCAAATCATCATATCTTGTGTAGTCATACAACCTCGAATAGTTTAGGGTTTAAATTTACAGCATTAACATATCTATTTTTATGGTGATCTTTTAACTTTGTCACAATAACATGACAATTTTTACATAAAATTTCTAAATTTTCAACCGATCCATTTCTTTTATCACCATCGATATGATTAACATCTAATTGATCCGGAATGACAATTTTTGTTGTGAAACATTCGAAATTATAATGTTTCTTATTTTTATTAGCGCACCCTTGCTCTAATTTCCAGATATCTGCTTCTTTTTTTCCTTTGCCTCGGTGATGCTCACAGAATACTTTCCATTTTGCTGCCGGAGTTCCATCGGGTCGATCCCAAGATTTATGATATCCAACCCGATTAGTGCAACCAGTAACAGCACATTCCGGAGCCCATTGATTAATTAATGAATTCATTTTAACACCGTATCGTTTTTATATTGTGACCAATCTGTGAATTTGTTTCGATCTTTGAGATCATGCAGGCTATGTGTCCAAACTCCGGGATTAGTCGCCTTAAAATCTTTATCATCAATTTTAATCATAGTATTGTAATTCCATAATTTAATATAAGGAATCGGAATCATAATTTGAGGAATAAAATTAGCATAGTCGTTTAATACACCATCATTAAATTCTTCAACAGCAGACATAGGAATATCTAAACTACACCAATAATCCTTCTCAAGGAAATGTGTGATCATATTTTCCCAAGCGGCCCATTCTTTATATTCTTTAGGATTAAAACTATGATTAGCTCCAAAGAAAATATGTGTAACGGAACTTCCAATGGTCAAGAATGGGTCATCGAGCATTTTCTCAATTTCTGCAATAGGTTGCAAGCCCGTTACAAACAATGTTTTCATTCCATAAGCCGGAGTCTTTTCAACCTCTGTACCTACAAAGAACATAACATCTTCAGATACGCCAGTTATGTAATCTCTTTTCATATTATTTCACCATTAATTGTATTAATCGTTATCAAGTAATTCCGAAAGTGCTTGGAGTTTAGGATCATCCGGGTGAGCTAGATCAATTTCATTTTGAGCCGTAACTTCTTCTAGATCAAATAATGCATTAAAATGATTTTGATCAGGACCCCCACGCAATCGAGCTCCTTCTAGCGCTTTTAAGAAAGGCATTGCTCTTTCAATCATAGCAAATGCTTCTTTTTTATTTTTAGTTTCGAATAACTCTTCGACAAAACGATCGAAATATAAAATATTACGTGGAACCCAATCAGAAAACTCGTCTCCATCTGAATTCTTTGCACTAAGTTTAATCCAATGACGCCAATCAGGCTTAAATCTAGCACGTTCGATATCAACTAATTGATTAGCTTTTTGTACAGCAGCAATATGACAGTATACATTATGTAACATCATTAGTGCATAACTGAAACTATCCCAGCTAGTCTTACCGATTTTTCCGATCTTATTCATCTTAGGAATTGTAGAATAATGATCTGGATTAGCAGGATTGAATTCGATTTGATTACCTTGCTTATCTACACCTAATTCTGCATTAGTTTTCGGAGTGCCTAGATCATAATAACAAATGTCGCCCATTTCCAATCTACGTCCGATCTCGCTTTCAAATGGAAACGGAATATCGCTATTAGCAAGTGCTTTATTATCTGGTGCTTTATCCATGAGAATCGACCAGCGCTTTTTGCTATGCTGCGCAGTTGTGTATACCAACCCGTGAGCAGTTGCAATAAATGGACTTGCACAGTCGAAACTAATAGTAAGATTAGGGTTAATATGTTTTCTAATTTGACGTTGTATACTGGTCAAGAATACACTCCAATCTAGTTGTGCAGTTCCTAGGAAATGTATCCAATCTTTGCCGGTTAACATTCCTTCTTCGCGCATAGTCATTAAACGCTTTAGTGTAATATCCATCTTACACATATTTGCACCACCGAATGCCCACCCTTCTGCAGCTTTATCACCCCAAACTTTATTGTCACTGAATTCCTTAACACCGTTATACCATTTTTCCGCAGTATCCCAGTCACTTCCCTGCAATACATTCAAGAATTTAGTCTGGCCTAGACGATTTTTTAAGAAATATTCATTGTTAAATTTTGTTTTATCGAGACAATCTTCGAAAGTTTTTAGCCCAGTTTTGGGACTATGAATGTGATCACAAGCCCAAGTTGGTACATCGAGCATCATTGACCAGTCGGCTGTAAGCTCTAGCCATTCGAGGATCTGCTGCCTAGTCTTATTAGCAGCAGCTCCTTCGAAGTTTAACCAATCAAATTTAAGTACACCTTTACCGATTTGATAGCCACCTGAGTCACCTAAGATCATAGTATTAGCTCGATCTCGTTGCTGAATCATAGATTCTTGTACAAGACTCTTATTAAGATCTAATTGTGCGTGACCTGCAGAATAAAGACCGTATTTGTAGGTAAAATAACCTTCTTCCGGATTAAGAAAGTTCATGCCTTCGATCCCACGATCGAATGATTTAGGGATACGATCTTTAGGAACATACTCTTCTAAACGTTGTTTAGCAACATAAGTTGAATAGAACGAGCTGATTGCTGGCAAATAGCAGGCATAATCCTTATTCAATACACTTAAATCTACTGGTGGTCTACTTTTCATTTCGTTTTTGTTCCCATAATTTTTTTCTTGCCTCTGACATTTTTCTTTTAGTTTCGTCTGACATTTTTCTACCTTTAAGTGTAGCACTTATTTTTTCTTTTTGCAAGTCCGACATTACTTTACCTTTTTGTGCGGCACTCATTTTAGCACGGGTTTCAGCACTTACTTCTACTCCTAATCTCGAACCTTTTTGAACACCTGTCTTGCCTTTATTCCAAGGAGTTTTACCTTTACCAGCTTCGCTTAATTTTTTTCTATGCTCTTCTGATTTTGTTTTACCTTTTAACGCTTCTGATATTCTTTCTTTGTGCGTATCTTTTCTTGGTTTCTTATTTGCTTCGGAAATAGTCTTTCTCCCCTTTTCTGATAGATACGACCCAGTTTTTATATCTTTGTTCCATGGAATAATGCCTGCCGATCCATCACCACCGTCTGTCCTATTATGTAAAATACCTGTACCTATATCTTTTCGACCATACCAACGGATCATTCTACGCTCAATAGCAAATGCTCCAAGCTCTGTTAAATTTGTTTCTAATATAATAATCCTATTTAGGTCTTTAGGAACAATAACAGAGTGAGACTTTTGCCACGCTCTGTCATCTTTTCCTTTACCAATATAATACGGTGTTAAATCTTTAGTTCTCAAATAAGCATATACATAAAACATAATAGTTCTCCTATATGTTTATTTATACTTACTTGCTATATATACCTATTATTATTCACCTTTAATCATTTTTAAGCCTTAGCTGGAATAATATATTTGTAAGTAGCTAACCCACTATCCATAGTGATCTGTAAAGCACCGGCATCACTAATGCTGAGTTTACAGGTATTGACATCTGCAATTTTTAAGATACTTAAAATTGCCTGAACTGGCCATGTATGAGAATGAGATAGCTTACCAGTAACATCAGAGGCAAACACAAATTCGCCACCGTGTGAACTCTGATCGCCGAAAATAAATTTCAAATTATTATTTTCTACTTTAACCAAGAATGTAGTATGCTCGTTATTAGCGCCTGCTTGAAACTGAAAGCGCTGAATTGCTTGTAAGGAAGGAGTTACCTCAACATTCCAGTTAGCCCCACGGAATTTAACGGTCTTGAGCTTTTCATTAACAATATCTGCGTTCATAAAACGATAATCATTCTTAAAATCGCCTGATTTATTTTCAAAATGGATGCCAAATGGTATTTTTTCTCCATTCCTATCAACTTTGACTAGTTCAATCTTAGCATCATCTTTATATTCACTGCCATCGAGCAAATATTTTAGTTTGCTAAGTTGCTGCATACCAAAAACCCCAATCATATCTTCATATGGTTTAGCGGTTTCGCAATACATGATTACTGACCGATCCGCTGAAAGAGAATCAATCTTAGTTGAGTTTTTATCACCCGTGACTTTTAGAATATCTAGAAAGCCTAAATTGTGTGTATGACTCACAATATCTTTTAAAATTTCTTGCATTTTTATATTTCCTTTTGAATTAGTATATACTATTTTTATTCGAATGTAAACAAATCATTAAATGTATTGTTTCTTGTGGTAGATTCTAAATCCCATTCAAGAACACCGATAAGATTTTTCAATTTTTTATTAATAATCGCTATTTCCATTTCATCATGATCAAATGGTAATTCTTGGAACCATTTCGGTAATCTTAGTTCATCTGTAGGATATGCTACACTAGTAAATCCTAACGGATTATCTTTAAGTTTACATACAATTACTTTCATTCCATCAACAATATTAATAGAATGTTTATCACTGTGTGCTCTCTTTAGAGTATTCCAATTGATACTTGCACGTACATGCCCAGGCATATCAATTTTACCATCTTTTTGTTCTCTAGCTTGATAATCGGTGATTTTATTAGCTCTCTTAGGGCTACCTTTTTCCCAACCTGGTCGAGATTTAAATTCAGTACGGAATTCTAAAATTCTTTCTAAAATCTCTTCCTCTCCAGCTCCGGTTAATACTTTATTTAGGATTTCACTAAGAAAATCTTGCATAAATTCCGGAGTATCACTACGTTTAAGATCCAATCCCATAGCCTTAATCTTACCGGGTTTTCCATTAACATCTTGTCGTTTTCCGTCTTTATCGTAATAAAGTACAGCATAACGCTTCTTAGTAATAAAAAGCCCTTTAATAGCAACAATCTCTCGACCTGCTTTAATAACTTCTCCTCGTTTTTTAGGACAATGAAAGTCGTTTAGCATGAATTGAGGGAATGTACCATTAACTTCCTCCGCTACTGTGTTGTACAATTGAATAACTGTATCCTTATCCCAGGATATGAGCCCTTTGTTAATTTCATTCTTTAATGTAGTATAGGCACTGAAATATGCAGAGTCGGTATCACCATAGATAATTGCTTTACCTAAATGATCATATTCGCCTGTGATAATTTCATTAATCTTAGAAGCCATATGTCTTGCAATACGACGACCGGTTAATGTAGTCGATTGACCAATTCTGTTATCAAAGAATCTACAGCCTGCATTTAGAATTGCACCATAGAGACTATTTAGATTAATCTTTTTAACTAATTGTCTTTTATCCCAGTATTCTTCTTCAATCTTATTACCGGCATCGATTGCTTCTTTGAGTTTTTTCTGAAGTTCTTTACGTTCTTTATACCAACGTGCTAATAACCCAGGGATGATGCCTTCTTTTTCGTATGTAAAGATAGTTCCATTAGCACTTAGCATCCATGGATTATTATTTTCATAAATTAATTCATAGATTTCTGCACCTGATAACGTATCACTTTTGCCATCTTCCCAATCTATAGTGATTTCTTTAGCTTTATCACGAGACATTACTAATTCAAACTCGTTACTAGCAAATTTACCTTCCCAAGCCAACGCGAACTTTCCGCCATTCTTGGCCATTTTGGATTCGATTTCTTCTCTGGTGTAATCCTGTCGAAGTTGACCGATAATTGTTTCCGGACCCATGTTTAATGCACGAATAACTGAAGGATACAGGCTATTAATGTCCATAGATCCTAGCCAATCATGCAGCCCTTTTTTAGGATATGCTACATATGCACCTGCTGCTTTATCATCGATATCATCTTCATCATCTGAAGTGTGTTCTTCTACTTTAGTAGTTTTATCTCTACTAGGAACAATTAATCCTAAATGATGTGCTTCGTTGATAATTGCTTGTTCAGTAACAGCAACTGCACCCATAGTAGTTTGAAGCAATACAGTATTTTCATGTGCAATTGTATTAGCTAAGTCGATAAACTTCAATTTTTTATCGAGTTTTTCTAAAATTGCACAGTCTTGTCTATTATATTCAATGAAAGTCTTAAAATCGTTATTATATAATTGATCAAGTGTGCCTTCGTATTGAGTTTTACGTTCGCCTAGCTCATCTTCAGCGACTGAATCAAGTTTCCAACTATGTCGTTCTTCATATGTATATTTTCTATATAATGCCAAACTATCTAAATGTACGCGCCCTACGATGTCATAGGTAACAGATGTTTTACCGAATTTTTCATATTCTCTACGTTTCGGAAGTTGGTTCCAAAGACAGAATCGTTTGGTATCTTCTTTACTCAAAGTCTTAATAACACGATTAACAGTATACGGAATATCGAATCCTTCTGAATTCCACCCTGTTAACACATCTGCATCTTCAATAAGATGCAAAAATGTATCAAGCAACTCATATTCTGTTTCAAATAACATGGTATTAGGAAAATCTTTAATTAATTCCTGCGCTTGATCCATTTTCAATGTTTTCGGAGGAATCGCCAAACATACTAAAGTATCGAGCCATTGAAGATGAACTGAAATCGCAGTGATAGGCATAAATGCATCGTCGGGCGTTGCATATCCTCTTTCAGGATCAAAATCAACTTCAATATCAAAGAACGCTACATTTAGTTTTGGCGGTTCTTTACCGAGATAATTTTCTTCTAAACAACGAAAGATAGGATTGATGTCACTTTCAAATAATTTGTGACCGCTATAAATCCTTTGCTCTTTTGTATGTTCTTTCCAACTTTTAGATGTTACTCGGTTTAGAAGAGTACCAAAGATACTGGTATATTTTCCTCTACTATCTGGATAGTAAAAAACATATCTTGCAGGGTGTTGCTGATATATTCTTCCTTTTATAGGATCACGTTCAACGACATGCACAATGTCATTTTCGCGATCCCACATGGAATCAACGTAACTCATATTTTTTCTCCTTGTGACTTATGGCTCACAGACCATCTCATGGCCATTTATGGCTGGCCAAACCTTGTTCTAATAATATTTATTTACGCTTCGCCATCTTCTTTACGTACTGCGTGACCGGTAATCGTAAGAATGGTTTCAACAGTATCAAATTTCTTCCAAACTTGATCCCAATTGCCTTTTGAGGCTACATTAATTGCTTGCTTGATTTCACCGACTGAAATGTCAAGTTCTTCTGCAACTGCTTTAATAGTATCATTGAGACCTTCGGTTAAGACTTCAATTTCTTGTTTAACAGTTACCCCTTCGGATACAATCTGTTTAAGTTTGTTCTTTTCCGGCTCTCCAAAAACTTTACTCATATTTGTTATTCTCCTTGTGGAGATAATATACATGATTTAAAGTTGTAAGTCAACAACTATCGTAGTTTATAAATAGCCCTACTTAAAGATTCAAGTAATTTAGCTTCGTAACTATTTCTTTTTACAATAAATCTTTTATTTTCGGCCATCATATGGCCTTCTTCTCCGGTCTCGGAATCTAATGCCATTTCTTTTTCGCTAATAATATAATCCATAACACTGACTAACATACCTTTAGCTTGACTCATTTTATCTTCAACCCATTCAGGCAGATTTTCATCATCATCTAATGCATGTTCTAGATGAGTTAATACTCGAAGCATAGTATGAATTTGATTTTTTACATACGACCCTTCCATATCATATTCATCTTCGGAACCACGATCCATTGGGTGAATTGATCTTAAACGAGTATCTTCAATATCTTCTTTTACTCGATTAAATGGGGTTACTTTCATTTTATTTTGTAATGCCTTTGCTTTTTTTATATGATGATCAGCACGATTAGCATGGTTCCTCACATCATCGCCGTGCAAAGATAACATACCATCTTTGGTATGATTTAAAGCTTTTAATTTACGAAGCTTTATTAATTTTTCCGGAGTCATACTAACCTCGTTAAACTTTTCTTTCTTATGTTTGGTTTCTCCACGCTTCAAAGATTTTTTTCGATCTTTGTGAGGACCCGAACCTGATGTGGTTGATTTTGCATGTTTTGCTACTGGATTTTTCTTTTTCATAATCTTATCTCTTTATCGGTTGTCCAAAAATACTACCTTTCATATCCAAACCATTTTTTGCAGTACCGTTTGCAGTTTTAGGTTGTTTTACTTTAGGTTGTGGAGGTGCTTTAGTTCCGCTATGCCCTGGGGTACCTGTATAAGATTTTTTGCCTCTTGCTGGTCCTGGACTTAATGCAGGATTCATTCCTAATGAAGCAACATTTCCGGAACTAGTTGCACCGGCAGTTGCAGATTCTTCTACTGCTTTATCAGATAGATGCTTTCTTTTAATTTTTTTAACTGCATTGGTAAATTTTTCATCAAGATCATCTACAGTTTCGAACTGCGATTGATGAGGTAAACTAACGTAATTAGCGACGCCTGACCCTCTTTTATTGGCTTCCGGAGTACCCATGCCGGTATCGCCGGTTTGCATTACGCCTTCTTTGACTTTTTTCTTTTTAGTTGTTTTTTTAAGCCAATTGTTAACAGGACTTGTTATATTAGTATCATCTAGTTCTTTGCTACCATCGGGAGTTAATTTAACTTTAGGAGTTCCTATTAAATTTGCCGCTGCATCGAGAATTTCTTGATCAGCTGGGGTATACCCGATAGTGACCATTTTAAGTCCGGTCGGTCCTGCGACATCCATTTTTTGATCCGGCATTCCTGCACATGCAACACCGAATCTATATGCAAGGTATCCACTACTGTTGTCTAGTTCAGGCCAAATATGAGAATTTGGAATACTTCCCTTCCAATCTCCTTTCATTCCTTTTTGAGCCGTATAGTCTCTAGCTTCGCCGATAATAAATTCTTTAGCCCTCATAGCCTTGTCCTTTCATGCTGCTTCTTAACATCCAACCGTGTTTACGATGTGCATCCATTCTTTCAGCTAAGAAATTACTAAATCCATGTTCACTTCTTGCTTCAGCTAAATCATAAGCAAGTTTAAGAATTTGTAACATTTTTCTATTATCTTCTAGTAATACCAATACCATTTGGTTCTTTGGTAATATATCTTTTTGATCTTCAATTTCAGAAAGCATACTCAATCTAGTATAGCTAGCAGGAACATAAGAACCTAGGCTACGTATTTTTTCAGCAAAATCGTCAATGCTTTCGTACACTTCTTCGTAAATTTTTTCAAAAAGTTTATGATATTCGTAAAAATCCGTACCTTCGACATTCCAGTGAAAGTTATGTGTTTTTAGATAAAAACTAAAAGTACTTGAAAACGCTACTTTAGCTGCTTCAATTAATTCATCCATTTTATTTTCCTAAATTCTTTTTTTCTAAAAGCTGTACATATTTATTGATACGGTTTTCCCAAGATTCGCCAACTTTCACGCAATTATTATTTCTACTTTTACTTTCTCTTTGAACCTTTGGTTTTGGTACACAGTTATTGACTCTAATCTTTCCTTTACCTTTCCCTCGACTTTTAAGTTTTGTTCCTGATTTACGATAACCTTTCCAGCATTTTGGATCTAAACGTTGTTTGGTTTTTTCTTCTAATCTATTATTACCGGTAGTATCATATTGTGGACCACTCGGTCCCGCCATCTGAGCCTGACCGATTTCTTTAATCTTTCTATTCTTAGATTCACCTACCATGTATTCGCCTTTCTCGATATCTCTATGATAATGATCAGCAAGTCTATGACATAATCCTTTTCGAACTTCTGTAGTAAAGATATCTTTAGGATCAGCAGTCATTTTTTTATGTTTATAAAATTCAGCACATCCTTTATTAACAACCGGCATCCATTCTTTAACAAATTTACCGTGATCGAATTTTTTTTGTTTCTGTAATTTTTTAATCTTTTTAGCAAGTGGCAATACATGTTCCATATGCATATCATCGTGATCTATTATGAACCAAAATAAATCATCTAACTGTTCATCGGTTAATTCTGTTTTTTGAGAAAAAACATCTTTTTCTCCTTTAGCTGTATTGCTAAAGTCATGTTGAAAGTTTCCGAAAAATTCTCTTAATACAGTCATATTAACAATTCCATTTTCTTAAAGATTTGTTTATGCGACTATTCGGATCTCTTTTAGTTTTAGCACCGGTACGTTTTTTCTTCATACCTTTCATACGTGCACAAAAACTTTTACGACGTTTCGCCGCTTTGCTGCCTTTCTTTAATTTACTAGGTTTAGTAGTAACAGCAGTTTGCAATTTACTTCCAGGATGTTCTCTACGATAGCTTGCAACACCTTTCTTGTTTAATCCGCCGTTCTTATTTTTACCTGATTTCTTTTGCCAGGCTGCAGATTCATTAACGGCACTTCTAAACGGAGCTCTTAAAAAGCTGATTGCCTCTTTAATTACATCTAGATCAGTAACTACATCTTTAAGTCGCATAGAAACTCCATTAGCTATAGAGTATTTATGACAAATTAAATACTTTTATATTAGTGATTATAATTAATGAACAATACAGTGCCATTAGGTTGTGCGGCACTACGCAATACAACTGCTCTAATCCAAACAAAATTGCCAGTAAAATTAAAATAATTTGTTGTAGTTGTTAATGGAATGTTCGGAACTACATAAGTTGCTGTAGTATTAACTACAGGAAACCAGTCACTATCTGTCGGATTAGTTGCTAATGTTGCTTGTGTATAAATGTTTCCGGAAAAATTCGGTGTTACCGTATAGGTAATAGTATGAACTCCATCTGCAGATCCGTAAAATCCATCACCTTGCTCTGGTAAAGAATAAAAATTAGAACTATTATCCGGTGCAACCGCAGCAGAAGGAATAGCTACAGACGAAGTTGTATAGGTTCCGCTATTGATATAAAATTGAAGTTGAGTACTAAGTGCTGGCATAAATGTTTCCTACTCACTATTTATGCTAGACCTCAATACAAATTCTTCTATTTTAAGAATACTACCACCTAAATATAGACAAACCATACTTAAAACCGGACCATCGACAACATATATAAATGGGCTTTGTGCCCAATATATTTTTCTCTCTAATAATCTCTGAGTAGTTTTTGGTATATTTATTTTTGTTATGCCTTGTCTAATTGCCCATTTTAGGAAATTTTCTTTAATTTCAGAGTCTGTTTTATAATTTAAAATAACTTTATATTGATATCCTTGAAACTCTTTTGACTTGTGAGGGAATGAATCCCTCACGATTTTATTGGCATTATGTGCATTGAAAAATTCTAATTCCTGTTTACTTGCAGGTTCATGCACAGTTAATACAAAACTTGATAATTTTTTAATTAAATTATCTGCCAAAATAGGATCATTACAGAAGATACTGCAATAATCGCCTTCATTTCTTATACGTAAATCTTCATTTAAAAATTCAAAAATAGTATCAGTGAATTCTTGTTTACGTCGTCTACGTGTAAATTCCCATTCAGCATTTAACCAATTGACAGCATTATCAGATTTAGCTTTATAACAATGAATTTTATAAACCCATTTATTAAAGAAAATTTTACTAGTTTTCAGTTTTTTCATCAGCTTCTACTTCGATAGGTAATACTTCTATATAATTAAATTTCAATTCGTCATTTTCTACATCAATTTCAACTAATCCGCCATTAACTAATTGACCGAATAGTATTTCTTTACTAAGAGGCTTTTTAATTAGTTCGTCGATAATACGTTGCAATGGACGAGCACCCATTTTCTTATCGAACCCCTTCTTAATAAGATGCTCAGTGGCAGCATCAGTTAAGTGTACATTAACATTGCGATCTTTAATTAAACTATTGAGATCATTGATAAATTTATTAACAATTTTGCCCATAGTATTATGGTCAAGTTTGCCGAATTTAATAATACCATCGAGTCGATTACGGAATTCCGGTGCAAAGAATTTATTAACAGCATCCTTAGGATCATAATCTCTTTCAAGATTGCCAAATCCTACTGAATTCTTATCAGCATCTGATGCGCCCAAGTTACTAGTCATAATAATAATAGCATTACGCCCGTCTGCTCGTTTACCATTACTGCCTGTAACAAATCCATTGTCCATTAATTGCAACAATACAGTTGTTACGCTAGGATGTGCTTTTTCTACTTCGTCGAACAAGAATACACCGTTTGGATGTTCTTGCAATTTTGTAATTAATTGTCCTGCATTATCTTCAAATCCAACATATCCCGGAGGACTTCCGATAAATTTAGAAACAGCATGTTGTTCCTGGTATTCACTCATATCGAAACGAACAAGTTCAACTCCCATTCCCGATGCCAATTGTTTAGCTGCTTCAGTTTTTCCTACACCAGTTGGTCCGACGAATAGGAAATTACCGATCGGTCGATTAATAGTTTTAAGACCTGCCTGTGCAATAAAGATTTTATCTGTTAACGCTTCGATTGCTGTTTCCTGTCCGAAAATCTTTTCTCGCATATTCTTATCAAGATCACGAAGTTTATTACTTTCTTTGGCAGCAATCTGATCTAATGGGAGACCGGTAATTTTCGACACTTCGAATACAATCTCATCATGGTCTACAACACCACTTTCTTCGTCTTTAACCTTAAATCGTGCACACGCACAATCGATAAGATCCAATGCTTTGTCCGGAAGACGCTTATCACTCATATACTTAATCGAATACTTAACACTATCTGTTACAGCTTGATTAGTAATTTTAACATTATGATGATTTTCGTAATATCGTTTGACACCATTGACGATTTTAATAGCAGTTTCTTCGTCAGGCTCGTTAACCATAACACGTTGGAATCGACGCATTAATGCACGATCCTTTTCAAAGTGCTTACGGAATTCTTCCCATGTAGTAGATGCAATTACTTTAATAGTACTCTTAGTTAATGCCGGCTTAAGCATGTTACTCATGTCATTGCTGCTTCCGCTTACTGCACCAGCTCCATTCATCATGTGTGCTTCATCAATAAAGAGGATACAGTTCTTTTTCTTTTCAAGAGCATTTAACACGTTCTTTAATCGTTCTTCAAAATCTCCTCGATATTTGCTGCCTGCTAGCATTGCTGCAATGTCGAGCGCATATACATTATGATTTTCAATGAACTTCGGAACAGCCCCTTCAACAATCTTTCGTGCAACACCTTCGGCAATTGCAGTTTTACCTACACCCGGATCACCGATAAGCATGACATTACTTTTTGTACGGCGTGCAAGAATAAGAGTCAATTCTTCAATTTCTTTTTCTCGACCGATAACCGGATCGATTTGTTTATTTTTAGCCTTTAATGTAAGATTAGTACAATATTGAATTAAGAATTTTTCAAGTTGTTTATCGTTAACATCAACTGCGTCCTTTTCTTCAACAATAGTAGTATCCTTGAGTAGAAATTCTAGGAATTTATCTTTTTCTATTCCCGCCTTCCTCATAAAGTAAACTGCATTACTATTTTTTTCGGAATATAAACTAATAAAACAGTCAATTGCTTCGATTTGCTGCCGACCACTGAATAATACCTGTGTAAATGCCCTGTTTAGCATTCTTTCGATTGTATTAGTCTTTTTGGGCTTTTCTCCGGGCTCCAACGTTGCAATATCGTCTAGATTAATTGCAATATAATTTTCTAAATTCTTCTTAAGATCGGAGACTTTCGCACCGAATTTAGTTAGTAGATCTGCAAAATCATCATTAGATATCATACCATAAAGGAAATGTTCTAATGTAATATATTCATGATTATAATCAATCGCTGTCATAATAGCGGTTTCGAACATGCTGGATAATTCTTTATTTGGTTCTAACATCTAATAATTTCCTTTTCTGTTGATTGAATTCACTTTAACAAACTTGCTTTTTTTATTAATTCTTTTTGTTCAGTAGTAAGTGTAGGAATAATAATTTTTAAATTTAATAGCATCCTACCACGAAATCTTGAATCATTTATGTTCGGCATACCATGCCCTTGAATACTCAATGTTGTGCCATGCTGTGTTCCAGGAGGAATATTAACCTCAAGTAACCTATGATCTAATGTATAAACAGGCAATGTATACCCTAACATCGCATCAAATACATTAACGTCGACGTTTTTTATTAAATCATCACCCTGCCGTTGAAATTCAGGGTGAGGGTCTATATTAATAGTCAGATGAACATCACCTCTAGGCATTCCGGGGACTGAATCATCGCCTAATTCTCGTAAACGAAGCGTATTTCCATCCTGTATACCCGGAGGAACCTTAACATTTATAATATTTTCTTTACCGTTAGGTAAAATTATATTCGCTACAATTTCTTTACCATTTAAGGCATCTTCTAAACTAATTGTAGTCTGAAGATTAAGGGTTCTATTTCTAGGTTGTTGATGACCAAACCCGAAGTTTACACCAAATTGCCTAAATAAATCTTCAAATCCCGGAGGAACTCCGCCGTGGAAGTGATGAAATTGTGGTTGAGGTTGTGGGTTATCATACTGCTGTCTTTTAGCAGGATCACTCAATACACCATATGCTTCTTGAATTTTTTGAAATTCAACCTGATCACCGCCTCGATCGGGATGATGTCGCATAGCCATTTTACGATATGCTCGTTTAATGTCGTCTTCGCTAGCGTTTTTTTCGATTCCTAATGTTTGATAATAGTTTGTCATAAAAAAAGGTGTACCATACGAATAGTATACTACACCTTTAATTTATTGTCAACGTAACATTATTTGGTAGGAACTGGGTCTGAGCCTTCTAATTTTTTATGTACTTTGATTTTTTTACAAACCTGTACAACATTTCCTTTTTTATCTTTTACTACTTCGCCTTTCTTATCTAACTTGTCGTGACAAACTTCTTTAAGTTCGCCTCCGGCAAATGCAGGGGTAGCAATCAATAAACACATTACCAATGATAAAATTTTCTTCATCAACTATCTCCTTATTGTGGGGGGTCTTCCTGTGGCGGCGGAGCTTTTTTACCTCCGAATCCGAGCACCACTCCCGGACTTACAACAGGTACTGCTGGCGCAGGAGTAGCTACCGGAGTTGGTACCGGAGCCACTGAAACAGGTGCCGGAGCAGGTGCAACAGGTTGTGGTGTAGGAGGCGGTGGTGGTGTGTAGGTAGTTCCTACAGACCCTGTTGCAACCAGACCGCCTAAATCAGGGGGGCTTACTGCGCCTCCATTATTTGCACCTGCAATTTTCTCTTGTGTGCGTCCATAAGCAGCTAAGCCTAGAACAGCACCCATTGCTAGGTGAAATAACCCGGCACCTTGCAATGTCAATGGTTGCCACTGCATGTTTACCTGGCCTTTTTCTAATGCTTGTAAAATGCTCCACCCTATCGGAGCTAAAACGAAATCGAAAAAGCAAACGAACATATACATCCACCCCATTGCGGGACGCCATTTACTGTTCATCCAATGTTCTTTTTCGGAATCTCCTGAATTATCTGCCATAAAAACTCCTTAGAGCCACATCCAAATACCCTGGCTCATTAATAATAGTCCTACTCCTGCAACTACAAAGCTGCCCCAGAATAGATACATGTTAACAGCAAGAATGCTTGCTGATAATAAAACAATACTCAATTGATAGGCGGTACTAGCAAAGCTGATCCAAGGGCTACGTTTTTTAGCAGCATCTCGATCAGATTCTAGTTTTTTGGCCTTTTCCATGATTTCTTTTTTTCCGTCGCCTGTAGTAGGATCACTTTCATATCTAGCAATTTTTTCTCGATAACTTTCTGCAGATATTACGTCGCCTCTAAATATTGCCTGTTCTAGCCCTAATTCTGCTAATGATTGTTTAATACTTTTTGCCTGATAAAAGTTCCATAAGTCGTTGGCTTTAATTGTGTTATTCATTACAGTGCTACTAAGACCATTACCGATAAAGGTATTAACGGCAAGTAATAGGGCAAATATATTAATAACTAATCCTGCTTTGTCTTTAATTTTTGCTTCTCTTTCGCTACGCGAGCCAGTTGGCATTTCTTTGGGTTGTTTGGTTACCATTTTTAATACTGTATCTACAATACTCATCGATTAAGCTCCTAAAATTTCTAATGCTTGTTGATAACGTTTTTTTCTATCATCTAATCCTATTGTTCCGCCATTGATCTTTTTTGTCAATAATGTTATATCACCTGCATCTGCTACGGCATTTAAATTTTTTGCTTCCCAAAACCAACAAGCACTTTGCACAGCACCTTCAAAGGTGGAGAGATAAGCAGCGGCGTCGTTAATATCAACACCTATGCTATCGGCAAATGACTGATAATTACTTCTTCCGGTAATTTGAATTAATCCTCTGCCACAGAATTTAAATCCATCGCCGGTTTCTTCTGGTCCATTGCCCATACGTCCACTATAGACTTTATTAGCAATTTTTTCTTGATTGTGTGCGTATTCGTTGGCAATATCTATAGTTGGAAATCTAGATGGCCAAATTTTCATTAATGTTTCTGCACGATAATTTAAATTTTCTTTAATGATCTTAAAGTCGCCGCTTTCATGTGCACATTGTGCTAAAAATGCAGCTATACGCATTGGCGTGTTGATATCGTAATCAGGCAGACACTGTAATAGTACTTCGTACCATTCATGAACGTATCGATTACCGGGGATAATCTTCGATAACTGTGATTCAGTTAAAGGGAAGTCGTTAGACATCGTAAACTCCGTATTATATCTATATTTAATAACCGGAGTTTAAGAGTTAAGTAGGCACTTTATGCAACTTTTGCTATCATAATTAAGGCATTAATCGCAGTATTGAGTGTCTCCATAGCATTCAAATCTGCCATATTTGCTTGAATATTTACTTGGCTTTGTACATCTGCAATTAAGTCTGCCAACTCGCTATAACTAATCTGGCCTGATTTGGCTAATTCTGTATATTCATTAACTTTTGCAGCGGCTGCATTAATATCTGGGTTTTGGCTACTAATACTTGCTAATAAACTTTGATTGTATTCGATAGTCATTTTGGTTTTGCTCCTACGGCCTGTTGAATGATTTTTGCACTATTTTCTATATTTTCAAACTTAATTTTACAAAAGGCACTGCTAACTTTATTGCCTTTTACATATTGATCTCGTAATCCAGTTGACATTTTGTTTAATTCAGTTGCTGCATTCTTTACTTTTTCATCATGCGGCAAAAATTCAGTATAATTTAAGAAAGATGTTGTTAAGACATATAAATTAGTAGCATCTATAGCAGCATCAGGAGTATCACATTTTTCTTTAGCTAATTGTGCTGTTGTTCTTATATCTGTAACTATTTGATATTCGTTAGAATCGAATTTCATTAAGTA